>Ga0065711_1002285_pt1 | contig 49226 bp, 40 predicted proteins | sample Hoacrofraction12_FD_59098 | JGI IMG/M metagenome (GOLD analysis project Ga0065711, IMG submission 59098) | Hoatzin crop microbial communities from Cojedes, Venezuela - Epithelial fraction 12 v2 (version 2) | ecosystem: Host-associated > Birds > Digestive system > Esophagus > Crop | place... | reverse complement strand
CTCTTCTCCAGGCTGAACAGCCCCAGCTTTCTCAGCCTGTCCTCATACGGGAGGATGCTCCAGCCCTCAGACCGTCTTTGTGGCCCTCCTCTAGACCTTGAGCCTCTTTTAGTCTTTACAATGGCAGAAATAAAGCTACAAGTGCCACAAAGTGAAATGGAAGGCGACAGTGCATCAGATGCTCCCTGCCAACAGATGCTGGAGCACAAGGGGGGACGTTTTCCCCTAGAGGGAAGGGGAGAGGAGAGCGTTTCAGGTACAAATGCATTCTTTCACATTCTCTGCATTTGCCTTAGCAGATGATTTATGTGGACAAGGGAAGAGGAAGAGATATTGCAGGCTATGTTCTGCAATGACTTTGGGGAACACACAATTTTTTTTATTTTATATACTATTTACTGGAATGATCTACACAGAACCAGAACAGGACGCGTGAACGTACCAAAACTGCAGAGCAGCCAGCGGAGAGATATCAGGGAGGCAGAGGATATTACTCAGACTCTGATAATAACCACCAGCTCCCACCTGCCAACTGCAGTCTGCCTAACAGAAAAGTCTGAAAACAGGCTGCGGCAGATGTCTGCCTCCCCATGCAGGAAGCGTCTCCAGCATCCATGGGACATCAGCAACTCCAAAGCAGCTTCGAGTCCAACAAATTTACAGAGACTCAAGATACTGAGTTAAAACAGGAAAAGGGAGGGGGGGAAGAGGAGAAGAAAAAGGATGTGTATCACACTGCAGTTGTAATTTACATTTTTGAAATCCTGCCGGGACTCCTGCGCTGGACTGAGATGGTGACAGATGCCCTGGCAGTCTGTCCAGCTGCCGAAGCCGACGCAGCCAGCGAGGTCCCACAGCAGCCACCAATACCTGCCACCACACTACCTACGTCCCTGCGCATCATGGCACAAAACTGCCAAGGGAGCAGCCAAGGGAGCAGCCAGCCGAGGGCTGCAGCAGCGTCCTGGGCATGCAGCAGTGCACAGGGTCCTTCAGCACCCAGCAAAGAGTCAGCCCCGAGGCAGCACGTGGGGGACCGGCTCCGGCTTCTCGGAGAAGGGATGCGCAGAAAGGGCCCTCGGAGATGGAAGGTGTGGGAAGGGGAAGGCGCTGCCGGGTTTGCACCGGGTGCAGACCCCAGCCTCCCACGGGAGGGAAGGGCAGAGCTTGTCCCAGGTCCCGCGGGAAGCAAAGAGCAAAGGAAAAGCAGGAACAGACAGCAAGCTGTCGAGAGCTCCAAATACCATCGAAGGCCTTTTCTGAAACAACAGAAGCTGGTCAAAATGCCAGATTTCCATTCCCACGTAAAACAGGGAATGTGCTACTGCTCCAAAGAAGAACAAAGGTAAAATGTAGCCAAATTTTCCGGTTTGTTTTGTCTTTTTAAAAAAGCAAGTTGACTTACCAATCCAACAAAGTTCAATCAATTCATTTGGATTTCATGTTTTTCTACAGTATAATTAAAAATGTAATTTCAAGCAGAGTTTTCGACAAGAAGCTGCTCTGTAGTGAAAGCTGACAGTGTTAACTTGAGGTATGGGTAAGCATGCCACTGCTGCATTTCCCCATTGCAGGAGCAGAGAAAAAAGTTTCAATTCATTTTCAAAACAACAAAAAGAACACCCTCAAAAACCCCAGCATGCTTCATTGCACCCTGGTTCCAGTCTTCCCATCAGAAAGTTTCCAATCTGCCCTAAAAACAACGTGAGGGGAGGTTAAATTTTGGGGGCAAGCTGCTTTTGCCCAAAGTGAGACGCACTATAGACTCAGAAAAGCTGGCAAGGCGGGCGAACATCAGAAGCACTCGGCTGCCTGAAATTTGTTGCTATGGCAGAAAGCCACCTGGGCTCTCCTTGGAGCCACGAAAGCCCTGGAATGCCCAGGGGCCGGGGAGGGATGGCGATGGCAGAGCGCAGCCCGCCAGCAGCCACCGCGCGGGGAGGAGGACATCGCTCCTCCAGTTCGCAGCTCATCCATCCCAGCCAGGCGAGGGCTCGGGGATCTGCTGGAGGTCCACCTGGGAATCGGGGGAGCAGCGCTCGGACAGACACACCTGGTTTAGTTCATGTTACTCCTGGTGCCGGCCCCAGCAGATGTGCCCGCGCAGGTCAGGGCTAATGCACAACAGTCGAAGAGAGCTTCTGCCTGACGGATGATGAATTCTGTGTTTCTGGAGCGTGCAGAGCAGTGTTGACTCAGTAACCGATCGTGTCCTGGTAATACACTGACTGACGAGTGATTTGCAGCCCAGACCCAAGCGCACACTATTTTCACTTGCAAAGCAAGGAGTGGGGAGAAGAGGGAAAGAAACGTGGATTAAAAACAATGAGTCCTGAGAGATTTGCCTGGAGGAGCATCCCTTTGCCTCTTTCCAATATCTTTTTGGTAAGAACTAAGATGACAGGCTGCTTTCTGGGCAGGTCTGTGTTTGCTTCTGCTGGAGGAAGGCATCAAGGCTCCAGGATCAGGCCCATGCCCAAGTCCAGCATGGTCTCTCCAGTGACTGAATTTTGAGAGTCTTATCTCAGCCAATGCCTTTTCCTCCACCCGGACTACAAACCATGACTTTACAAGGAGCATCGCTGTTTGGAAAGATCCAGACATCTTCCAGATACTTAACTCACAGCTTCATTTAATCAGGCTTGATTAGTTCATATATTTATGGAAAGATGTAAAAACTAATTTCAAGAATGTGATGCTCTCATCTGTAGCAAGTAGAAACCTGCTGGATCCCGGGTAAGGAGATCACTGCCATGTAGGCTCTCACTCAACCACATCTAAGTAAACAGCAGCTCCCCAGAGCCTTCGGTTGCTGCCATAATGCGATGTTGCAACTCACACCACTAGGTCATTGCCACGATATCCTATGTAAAAGCAAACACATTTGTTCAAATCTGAAGAGGGGAACTGAAAGGTCAAGGTTTTTAAGGCAGTCTGGAAAATTTCAGCATTTCCCATCTTCCTCCCTTTAGGGCTCAAAAGTGCTCTGAAAGTTGTACCCAAAATTTTCCAGTAAGTGATGGCTTCCATGGTCCACCTCAAACACCATCTGTTCTCTTGGACATCTCCCTCAGGGCAAGATGACGGACACCAACAGAGCAGCCACAACAGAGAACCCAGGACTCTCCTAGACCCTTCCAATGAGACAAGGCCACCTGGTGCAATGTTAATTGTGTTTGCAATTTTTCACACAGTTGTATTTCCCCAAGGCACTCTCTGTGCAGACACATCAAGCTCATCCCAAGCCAGGCTGTGTTTAATAGTCCTTGACAAACCTTAGTTTCACGAATTTGTCTTTTTGTGTCTGTGACCCCATGCAACCTTCGGGTGTCCCCGCTGTGTGATGTTCCTTCTGTTCCATCCTTGCTGTTGCCCATAGCCAAATCCCCAGCGCCATGGCAGCATGTGCCAAAGGATCCCAGTCTTGCTGACCCCAGCCTTGTGTTCAGCTGATGGCTGTGGTTTCCGAGTGTCACCATTTCGCAGGACTGTAGCAGTAGCTCAGTCTGCTTCCCTTTGGTGGCGCCCAGGTGGTCAAAGACACCTGAAGTATAAGCAGATATCACTAACTGCAGTGCGATCCCAAGGACTGTGAGCTAATATGGGCACTCAGCACCCACCCATCTTCGCTCTGCATCGGGGCTAAAGACAACACAGTCAGGAACACTGATCCAGCAGTCTGCAAGGAAGGATGTCAGCTGGACCAGCCTGTCCTGGATCACAGAGGAGTGGAAATGCTGCCAGGAGAGAAGGTAGCCCTTCTTCGTGCAGGGTGCATCCCCCATTTTCTGAGACCAGAAGCCATGGCAGCCATGGGACAAGAGAGGAATAACCCAGCCCCGTGCCCACAGGTCGTCCCCAGGATGTTTTACAGTTGAGTGCCAGCATGCCGACACGAGTGCTGGGCACACACAGCAGCTGGCACAGCTGGGACACACTCCAGGGCTGGAGCCCTCTCCTGCAACACCAAGCAGGGCTGTGCCCTACAGCCTCATTTATTACGTCCCCGTAATCGCTCTTATCAGCTTACCTGCAGTAAGGCATTAGTAAAAGCCAAGCCACTCATGAAAGGGGCACCCTCTCCTATGTGAAAAGTCAATCAACACGTTATATTGTTATCAGGCTTGCAGACAAACCTCTCTTTGTATGACAAACCGCACAGATACGATGCCCTGACTATCAGCATAAGGTTATCTCGTCGGTCCATTAGCAAGTAGCACCTGGTCTGCTTCTGTCTGAAATATTCCTTTATTGTCGTCCCTTAAAAAGAAATCCAGTTAAACTATTTCGTCTCTCCCTAGAGAAAAACAGCACAGAAAGAAAAGCAAGTTTGTATCCAAGCCGGGAAGCGTGTTTCCCAGCTTCAGAAGAATTTGTGTATTTTCAGCCACAGAAAAACAGATTCATCATCCTTTAAAGATAAATATTACTATCACTATTGCAACCAGGCAGATTTTTGCATACTTGAAATTGTTTTGATGAGTTCAGTCATGTAAAATGCTGCACTTGGTAACAATTTAAAGATATACTAGCTCCCAAATTACACTGTTGAAAAGTATCTCCTTAGACAGTCTGGCATAATACAAATTGTTATTCAAACTTACAACCTGACTAAAGAGTAGACCTTTTGCCAGCAGACTGGCATTATAAACATCTGGGACTGATAAGCAATCATAGGTTTTCAAAGGTTTTTGTGAATTTGTATGTGTAAGAGCAGAAGCATCATCTCCTCTGACCTTCCGTGTGTCTCCAACCCTTCAACCTCACCCAGTTGCCTCGTACTGAGCCCACGAACCAGTCTCATCTGCGCTGATCTGGGCTTCCGAAAGAAGGATTTAGGCTAACGTCTGCTCACATTGGGAATGTGATGCATGTGATTTGTGGCTATAAGGATATCAAGGGTTTACGTGCCCTCCACTGATCCTGCTTTAAAAAACCTGGTACATCATTCTTTGCTTTGGGTCAGCACGGACTGAGGCAGTGGAAGTTAGCTCCTGAAAATACCAGATACAAGCTGCTCAGACTTGGATCTGCAATCTGTAAGGACAACACTGAAAAAGTGAAAAAAAATTTTAAAACTGAAGAAAAATTGAAATGAGAAAAATAGGAGCATGGGATTAATATATTCAGTAGATTTACTTGCTGATTTCATAGATGTTTTTGCATATATTTAGCTTTTCTCAAAGTGAAAACTTATTCTGATAGATGCATTTCTAATTCTTCAGCTGTGGACTTACTGTTTCCTTGGAGGAACTCACAGCATTGAAGTTACAAGAACCCTTCAGAACGTATACATTATGTACAATGCCAGGCCTGGAAGAGTCACAGCAGCACGAACAGCCAGCAGAAGGATGCTATAAACAGACCCTTTTCTGAAAGCCACCAATAATTTTCCCAGTCTGTGAATAAAGAAAATCATTTTTGCTGACGTCAAAAGTGAATTAATGAACTTGCCACTCAATTAGGGCTTCAGCCAACTGCTGCATGTGACTCCCTCTCCATCTCCTAGCTTGTGTTTGGACAGTGATAAACAATTCTGGACTTCCAACGAAATCTTCATTAAAAGGAGAAATTTCAACAAACACAAACACTTGAAACAGAAAAGCAATAATCAAGCTATTGCACTGTTTTAGTTGGTACGATTCCAGCTCTTCCATCAGGATAATCTGGCTGACATTTGGCCTTGTCATTTTTTCACCCTGGGACAGGATGAATGTCTTCCAAAACAGTATGCCTCTGCTACGCTTGCTTCAGTCAAGCATTCAACAGCACCCTCTTTGGAAAAAAAAAAGAAGAAAAAAAAAAGCTGCTGCTACAAAAATTACAGTTAAGTCTCAAAGCTTTTAGCAGAATAGAAAAAAAAAGGTGGAAGGATGCTGCATCAAACCGACATGGCTCACCTGCCGCGTGAGCCAAGGACAGGGCACCTCTGCTGCAGGCTGAGCAGAGCCACGTACAATAAATATTGATATTGTAGGCATGATACTCTTCAGTAGGACAATCCAAGCCTGCAGGCTGTACAGCAGGAAGGCACAACAGCCACGTGGCCCAGTGCTGTCAGCAAAATCCACACAGATGGGGGCATTTTCCACCTGCGGAAGGAGTAATTTAAAAGTCAGTCAGGTATTTGAAAACGTCTTTCTTGGCAGACAGACGGACACCCCAAGACTCCGCACTACATGGAGCCGAGCGGTATCAGCAGACACTAGCCGCTCAGATACGGGCACCCTGAAGGCATCTGCAGAGAAGCAATCACCGTGACAAAGGATGGGAAGGCATGATCTTCTAAATACTTTAACTGCTGTTGGTCTGTCTCCCAGCACAAGCACGGAGTGAGCCCTGGCCGATGTCTGAGCACTCCCAGGTTGGGAGCACCCGCTTTTCCAGCACGAATACCCACTTCTAAGGAAACTTTCTGGCAGGAATGGGCTGCAGAGGCCAGGAGGGCTGCACCCAAAGAGACCCTGCCTGGCCCCCAGCACAGCCACTGCCTCGGCAGAGAAAGCCATTGCTACCCGTTTGCCCCCCTAGAATGAACAGCCCTTTGCACCCCCTGAAAAAGCAATTAAAATATCACCATAGCAGCAGCATCTCCTGTTCGCCGCCTGCCACAGCAGCTGGGGGGACGGGGCTGGGACTGATGGCACCTCCAGAAATAAACCTGGGACAGCATGGGGTGATGAGAGGAAGGTTACCAAAGGCTGAGCGGCAGGAATGACATCTCAGCGCCGAGACCTCTGAAACACAGAACTATTTCCTGGGATATTTGGAGATGTCTGAAAGCGGAATAGGATGAAAGTTGCAACTCACAGGGGTTCAGAGCAACTTCCAAAAACACGGTGTGAGGCAGAAAACAGCAGTGTCCCGCTCCCTGCCCACCCAGGGCACGGCCACACGAACACAGCAGCCCCTTCTCTCTGCGAAGGTGGCTGCAGGAGACATCACCCGCTCTGCAGTCTGCCTATATTCCCCTCTGGAAGCAACACCACCTCTGTTACACATATAAAGGGGCTGTCAACAAACAGCTTTTCCACCTGGGAAGAGACCATGCTCAGCCACCCCGAGCAGCGATGTTCAAGCCTGCAACTTGACGAGAGTTCTCGAAACAAGCCTGCCAAGAGGATGAACCAGTGGCAAAGCAAGGCAGAAGCTATTAAAGAGTTACAGATCTGGGTAAATCAAGGTACACACTGCGCTGATCTTGACTTTCATCCAGGGCCCGGGTACAGTGTGGACTGCTGGAAAGCCATGCAGAGGTCCAGCCTGCCCGGCTGGTCTGGCAGCACGCGGCGGCAGCCGGAGCAGCCAAAGGGCAGGGTGCAGGGAACCTCAGGGCTTCCCCGGGGCTCAACCTACCAACTCCCTCTCTCCCTGAGAAATAACCAAGGGAGAGCAGAAAGGCAAAACTAACTGCAGGTTACGCAGCAGGAACAGCCAGGCAGGGGAGCTGTTTTACACACGCGAACTTGCTGAGCCATCTCTACATATCTTTATTGCACACATCTATCCTTACATATCTCATGGGATGAGGCCAACTTCCCTTCCCAGGACAAACTATTTCTACTTTATTCTGCCAAATCCATCTGTTCCCAAGACAACTTTTGTTACTGCCTAACACAGATATTTTGGAAGGGTAAATCTTCCCCTCGTTCTCCCACCCTCCCAGTTGCTGGATCCCTCAGAACATTCCCCGAGTGATCCTCCAGCCACTAAAAGGGATTTTTTCCTCCTGGCAAAGCTTGCGAGATGCCCAGGGGCACGGCATCCCTGCACAGGTAAGCTGGACCACACCACCTTCACAAATCCCCTGAAAAACATCCACCTCCTCTCCCCCAGCGCCTGCTAAAGCCGCCCGCCTGGTGCAGAAGCCTCTCCAGGACCAACGTTTTATTTTCAGGCCTCCTGGCAATGAGCTTGTCGGTTATAAGTGGCATCTTGGGTGAGAACGATGGAGGTGAGCTAATTAGTGGGTGGTGTCTGGAGAGGCAGTGAAGTGCCAGCCACCCCAGGCTCTGTTTGCTTTGGGTGCCCAGTGTTGGACGACCGATCCCAGTGGGGTGCGAGCGCATGTTTGCGCCATACAGCCTCTGGAAAACATTTTCACCGACTTGCAATTTGGGGGAAAATACTATAATTTATTTGCAGGCATGATTTGCCATTAGTGTGGCATAAATATACGTGTGTGTACGTACACAGCTCTATTTTTAGAGCTGCATGGCCAGGGTGCCGGCTCCACGGTTACTCCATCGACAAACAGGATGAGCTGGGAGGTTTTCAGTCCTCCCCCTTATTGTAAACATTATCTGCCTTCACAATCCTTAATGTGTTGCAGATGTGACAAACAATAAAAGACCCATCATAAAAAAAAGCCTGCCATTCTGTGTTTCCCACTGGAGCAACATAATAATGAATTTATTAGCATATAGCGCTCACCAACATATGTTTATAGTCACTCACAAACTTTTGACTTGACAGTTTACAAGTATGTTTAAATCATTAAAGTTGAAGTCGACTGTCCAGTTATTACAGGCTCATTATAAATAGGAAACAAAGGTTACATTTTATACAACAGACGATAAATCAAAACTAGTCTGTATTTGAGACTGACTATTTTTTTTTCCTCCTTTTGCTCTTTTTTTGTCTCCACGTTTTCAAGACCTTCTAAGGGGACATCTTGGTGAGGCCAGTGCCGAGCAGCTGTTTGCCATTAGCCGGCAGGACCAGTGGCACCCGCGCTGGCGAGCAGCAGAAACTCCCACTGCATCCAAGAGATGCGAAGACCTCAGAGGTGGCAAACTCTGCCAACATTTTCACTCAACCACTGACCAAACGCAGTGCCAGCCCCAGGCACCCACCTCTCCTCCTCCCCAAGGCATCGCCAAGTGCATCTGCAAGGCACTGGCGACCCTCTGCAAGGGAGGAACATCTCCCCTTCCACTACAGGGCCAAGGAAATTTCCTCCTGAGCCTCTACGAAAGGGAAAACAAAGCACCCAAGCTGCGTTCCCCAACTGCAAACCTCAGAGTCGACAGAGGCACTCAAACACCCTCGAAGGGGGTTTTGGGGTTTGACCACTGCGCTATGACACAGACCCCCGGCCATCCAGCCACGTTCCTGCCTTAACACTGCTGAGCATCCAGCACGGGATAAAACCAGAGAGACAGTAACTCAACCCCAGCCACTCCCAGTCCTTTCTGCCTCTAGTACAGGGTAACCACCTTGGGAAGAAGAGAGATAAAGCCACACTAAATGTAAAAGTTCATTTTGTAAACTATTTCCAGATTTCAAAGCCTGGCATCATTTCAGATCGGGATGCTAACCTAAAATTTAAAATTTGTGGAAAGGGGGGGGAATGTACAATGGTTTCTGGTCCCTTTTATTTCGTGCTATGTACATGTGATATGATGGAAAAAAATTAATTGAAAAATGCCCTTTCAAAGTAAAAAGAAGTATCATTCTCAAAAATGTTGAAAGTGAGTATTTCCACATCATCAGCAACTTTTCCTGGGCTTGTTTCCAACATAAAACTTGAACTGAGTCACAGTTTACATCCAATACCAACCAAATAGGATTCTGTCACTGTCAGATCAGCTTTGCCTTTCTGCTCTAAAGCAAAACACGAAAAAAAGAGCATTATGGCCTGGGCAAGTAAGGGAGCAGCAGAAAGTCTCCCTGGCCACCGCGACGGCACAGCTTACGTCCTCTGAAGCCGGTAGGTGCCTAAGAGCTGTGCTGGACAAACCTCGCGCTCTCAGCAACCTGAAACACTTAACCTGCCAGGAACGCAATGCCCCAAAGCCACCGCTGCTTAAAAGTTAATATTTACCCATCCTGCAGCAAAGGCAGCAGCAAACACCCTCCAGCCGAGCAGCCCAAGGAGGACAAGTCCTCTTTTCCTACAACATTTTCACACACCGCAGCGACAAGAGAGGTCTAAATTGCTAGACTGGCAGGTTGTCAGGGAGATCAATACAGTGATTAAACTAGCCTGGAGAGACAGAAACAGGCAGAAAGGATTATATGCCCGGCTTCAGAAATCACCGATGATGTTGTGGGGAAGGCTATAAGAGGAAATTAGAAACACACTAAAAATAGCATAAAGGTGTGACACGATGATCATGGAAAATGAAACACGTATCTCTGCTCTCGACTCAGGACGATGAGGATCACCTGTATTTCCTTAACATGCACTTTGATATTTAGTTCTTGGATGAAATAAAGTACATTTTATCCTTCTCCGAATTCTATATTTCTCTTTCATATCTGGACTGGAGGACTTAAAAAGCCTTTTCTTTCCCTTACCCAGTATTTGAATATATGTATTTTATGTATTTTACATAATGTGTCAATAATCTTTGATACGAAACTGGCATTTAACATATCAGGTCTCACTTCATTAAGGATATTTTAATTATCCCATACCTATGGAAGGGAATTTATAAACATCTGTGCTTCGTTTAAGAGTCCAAATTTGCCTCTTAAACTTCAAAGCTGTAAAGCTGATTTTATCCAGGTTTGGTTGTCTGGTCTCTCGAAGCACAACGCATAGCACTGGAACCAGCATTAATTAGGCCAGGCCTCCAGCCCGCAGACCCACGCCCAGCATACACCGCTCATCCACGACCGACACAGCCTCTAACAGCCTGGTCTCGTTCACGTGAGTGAAACAGATGATGCTGCTGAGCTCCACAGAGCCAGGAGGAGGATGACAGTGGTTAGTGGGTCGGGGAGAAGGCACATGACAACGGCATTTGCACCTGCCCAAGTCACAACCGGTCCTTCGCTTTCTCCTCCCAATGGGTGACCAAGGACTGCCTCATTAATAACATAGCCTTGAAGCACTAGGAGTGCCTCATGGCCATTTTCACAGCAACCAGAGATGACTTGCACTGGTAAGCAATGCAGTTTCAGGCTCCCAAGTACCTAAATCACTTCCGAAAAACAGGCTCGAGATATCTGTAAAAAATTATCATGACCCTCTAAACCCTAGAACAGAAATAACCATCATTTCCTGCAGTCAAACAATCCTTACTGACTTTCTGACATCCCCTACAAAGCAGAAAAACTCATCTCTAAGCTCGTGAGCACGGGCAGTAGTGGGAAGGAGAGAAGAGGGTGACTCTCGGACCTACGGCAGGTTTGCAGCCTGCCTTAAACTCCCTCCCACAGGCTGCTCTCAACACACCCCTGAAAAACCGACCTGGAAAAGCAGTGGCTTTACTTCTCCAGCTGCTGTCCCTGCTGGCACCGAGGCCAGACAACATGATGCTGGGCATCAACAGCTTCTGGGTCGTGGCTGTGGAAAGCATTGGTGGTGTCTGCAGAAACTGGACCTGAGCAGACCTCAAAGACCAACTCCTCGCACTATCATCAAGACCCACAACTCCCAGAGGAGCAGCCGCTGCTGGACCACTGTCCCCATCACCTGCTAAGAACCGGAGCTGGTTCCTCACTCGCAGCTCTCCATCCCCGGAGCCTCCGCCACAGTCATCTTCATCGTCACAGTCTCCGCTCTCCTCCTCCTCCTCCGGGGTTTTGCCTGGAGCTTTTCGGTGGGGCAAAGCCATCCCTTTGAGCAGCTGAAAGACATGAGGCGCCACAGTCATTCAACAGCTTCCCTCCACTGTCCCTACCGCTTCAGCCCACACTCATAGGGGGATCGGGTGCCAAGAGGGGGACAGGGCTCAGTGGAGCCAGGACAGCAGGACAAGACCTCGTCACGCTCCTCATGCCAAAGCACTGATGAGCTCAGGTTCATTCATGGACAAAGCTGCTCACAAAACCTCAATGGAAGAAACAAGAGGGGGAGCAAAAACCACACTGAGCACTCTGCCCTTCAGCTTCTGCCCATCGAGCATCACATGAGCTAGAGCACGTCCACCTGCCCTGCGAAACCCCAATGACACCCAAGCTCAGGAGACAGCTGCAAAACACACGTCCAGAGTTAAGCCAGATGAGGCAAAAACCGGCAGCAAGAGGAAAGCCTGTTCAGGGATTCTCACTGCTTCCAGGGACTATCTGCCATCTGAGAAGTAACACGCGTGAAAGAAAATGGCACATCTCGCAGGCCCGTACGGCGCCCCACTAAAATAACTTCAAAATCTCCTTCCTCGCTCTTGAATTGCAGAGGATGCTAGTCAAAGTTTTTGGGCCAGCCAAGCAACACAAGGAAAGGATCTTTTAAAGGATGTTTTCAAGCCAAGTCCTAACTAAGGGTGACAGGTTGCACCCCCCCGCAATGGGGACTGGGATAGCTCCACTCAGCACGGGGTCAGGACTGCTCCTCAGACACGGGTGGGAGCTCCCCACCCTGCCCCTGTGCAGTGCACGGAGGGATTCGACACATTTTAAGCTATTGGCTTCTTCTTCCCGCTGACTTCTGGTTTTGCTGTTGCTGAAAGCAGCCAGTTATTTCATCACAAACCCAGATCCACTTTGAAAAAGTGTGAGTCAGACAGTTAATATATGCTGAAAATTTCTATCACTACCACTCTGCTGTTAAAAGCCTTCTTGAATTTAATCTCAGCCTTAAAAAAAATAATGAAAAGGATAAGTAACAGAGAAGATATTGCAAAATGGGAGCTTTCCGCATACTTCAGGGGTTTAGTTAGTTCCATCTATTGCAGCAATATGCGTTCCTTTCAAGGCATTTTTTAATATCTGGAATCTAGGTTATATTTTTAAACTATTAAGCTAGCCTTAGAAAACAGTTTCTAAAATATTTAGCTGCTGAAGTTTATACAGCCTTGGAGGAATGCTTTCGGCATCTGGTGTGCTCTGTCCACAGCAATGTCCACATACCTTCGTGTTTGTGTTAGAGGAGCACAACGTAATGAAAAACAAATGGCTCAACAGGAGACCCCTCCGGCTTCCCCAGCCGCGCCTGGCGGGGAGAAGCAACGCGACGAACATCTCCTTGGCCCGTGCAGAGGTCTGCCTGGCCTGACAGCCATGCCGCATCCCAAATCGATGGTAGGAAGCCCAGCGCAGCTCATCTCCCCAAAACTTGGGGGATGCTTTTCTGTGGCCTTCAACATCCTTTGGCTCAGACTGTTTAAGTTCACTTTTCAGGAATTTAATTTTATTTAGACATTTAAAGGCCTTTCCCAGAATACGGCGTAACCACAAAAGAACAACAAACAAACAAAAAGGCAGCCGCAGCTCTGGGGGTAGCACGGCGAAGACTTCACACAGGAACTGAATGCGCTGACCGCTCAAGCCTTTACGCCATCACCATTCCTCCCCTCCAAACACAGCCCACAGCACAGAGTATATCAGCTGAAGGTACAACGAGCATCTCCCACACACAGAAGCTAATTACAACATGCACCAGTTTGGACCCATTGCCCCAGTACATCATTGCTAAAAAACCAAGCCCATTGCGGTGAAGGGGACCGTGACCGCTCAGCAGCGGGATGCTCGCTCCTCTGCGGGATGCTCGCTCCTCTGCACTCAAGGCATGGAGCACACCAGCCAGGACCCAACGCATGTCTCAGCAGCACAACTTTCATTACTTACCCAAAACAGCAGAGGAACTTTCTGGCAGAGAGAATTAAGCTTTGGGATATTTTCAGATTTAATAAGCTCAGCAGGGGGTTGGGGAAAAATCACGATTTTTCATTTGTATGTTTTCAAACATTAAAATTACTGAGCATTTCTTGTATTACTACTTTTTTCTTGTCATGCCATAAATCAGCAGCTTAATTTCTCTGCCTTTGTAGCCACAACAAAACAGGAACTTTCTGAGAAATGCTGCACGGGCCCCGACTTTGGATCAAGTCAATGCGACACCCCTGCACCACGCTGCTCCTTCCTTTTCTAGGATGAAAGCTCCATCCTTGGCCATGCACTCCCCAGCTACCAGGAGCCATGGGGATATTCAACGAGTCAGATTTTGCAGCTGGCTCTGAGAGAAATGAAGCCCACGACTCAGAACCTACTGGCACCCTTAGAAGAAATCCCTCCCTGCTCTGCTGGTGCATCCAGACCTGGGAATGCTGTCAGATGCCTTGGCTTCGGCCACAGCAGCAGCCACAGTCCTGCTCATCGACCACTGCACAACCTCCCCGATAGTCTGCACGCTTTATGAATTTATACTTAGTGGACTGAACACAGATTCCCCATCCTTAAATAGCAAGCAGATCTGACTGTACCCTAACATTACAGTTTATTCATGTCCTGTGGTTTAAAGCCTATGGTAAGAGGCAGGAAAATACATAGTCTGGCGCTCGCTAAAGTAGTATGTAACAGCGAGGCAGCTTTAACTTAATCACAATTCATCCAGCTGTAAGAGTTTACAGTCGTATCTACTCTTTTTTGCTAAACCATACTGGCAAAAGTACACTATAATGTACGCGATGTAAACTAGAGCACTAATTGTGGGAGTCCATGCGCACGCACGCGTCTCCGAGGTGTCTGCAGGGCATTCACCTCCCATCTGCACAACACCATAGAGTCATTCAGGTTGGAAAAGGCCACCATGGCAGGAGACAAGTGGGCCGCAGCCTTTGCTCCCGACTACAACCTCCATCAGCTCAGATGTGTGTCGGTTTTACTTCCAATCCCATCCCTTTTAAATCGTGACCCTCTGGACAGGCAGTGCCGTGGTACCCCCACTGCCGTGTCAGTGCCGGATCAGCGACACGAGGGACGCCGGGCAGCCCCGGCTGGTGTCCATATACATCTTTGTTGCTTGGCTTGTCCTGTGGTCTCCCTCCAGCTTAAAAAACAAGCCAGATGGGAACGGTGTGCCGAGCCTTTCTGCAAGGAAAGCTCCCCAGGGCATCCCAGCATGATTTACACAATTATTCATAACCACACAGTGACCAGACAAAAACAGATGCAGCAACGCCGGGTAATGACTCAGGTGGATTTGGACGGGCCACCGTATGTTGATATCTTTATAACTCCTCATTCTTTACAACCACTTTACTCAGAACTCACCAGTCCACCAGCCCACTGAGCCACCTGGTCTTGTTTTTCTAATTTTAACATGAACAGTGAGAGCTGCAACATACTTTTTATCATTAATCTCCCGTTTCCAAAAAGAAATCAGTATTGTGTTTCTTGGACTGTAGTTTAATAGCTGTTCTCTCCTTTTGGAAACTACGCCCCTGGTATTGCAAATATCAATTTGAGCAATACGTAAAATTGTGCCCACAAATTCAGATAAAATACTGGCAGTGAGCTACAAGCACTGTGCTCCATGAGGGCAGAAATCATCCCTTTCAACATACTTCAAAAACATGTAAAGTAAAGAGAACAGCCAAAGAGATTATTAAGGGGAATAGAAGACTTAGAAAAACATTTAATTCCTCCATGAGTTTAGGGGAGAAGTCTGATTGATATTTCTAATCTTTTGGTGGACAGAGCTGTCATTTAATTTAGCTTGCATGACTGAAAGAATTTAATAAAAGTGTCCCATAGAGTTATGCTAAAATTCTCAGCGTGTTTTTAGTAAGCCTCTGGAATACGATCAAACCTAAAAAGCTGCAGAGGATGGAGACTGAACTTGCAGCTAAAATAATATTCAGGATTGTAATATACGCTTAATAACCAAGTATTCACATCCAGCAGAAAAAGTGCCTTAATGCAGAAACTCCTCTGGATCCCCAGCTGCGTGTCCAGGTGCCGCTTGGCATCACGAAGGGGACCCTGGGAACAGGACCCACCAGCGAAAACCAGCCCCTGGCTCTGCTAGAAACCCTTCCAAACTCAACCACACCCACCAACTCAGGACCATCCGCAAAACTTCGGACGTCTTCCTTCCGGAGCCTCAGTAAGAAAGAGTTTTGGAGGAGCAACGGTGTCATTCCCCTCGCATCGCAGAAGCCGCCCGCTCCAGCCACACATGTTCGAGTACCCGACGCGGACGCCGCTCTACTTCCCTCGCAATTCCCGAGACTCCCGACAGGTCAGGTTTTTCTATTTTAAATTCCAGCCTGCTGAAAACTTTGGGTTAGGGGGAAAAAAACTAGATCTTACAGCCAATCCTGACCTTGAAATCTGCAATACTGAATAATTTATGGGTGGCTTTTAAATCAGGGCAGCATCATGGGAAACATGCAGATTTTCCCACGATACTGTTCCTTGTTAACAGTTCATTAGAATGTACAGAAGTATATTCCCATTATGAAATACAGCTGGGGTTGTTTTGCTTACGAAGGTCATTATCTGATCACAAGGCAGAATCGGGAAAAGGAGCCCATTTCAAAAGCCTGAAGTTGTGGACATTTTGAAAACTCATGTGTTTTGAATTTTGTGGCCTGGTCATACACAGGCATGCAACAGGAGAATCGATTCTCTCCACTTCCTCTGCTTATTAGCCCTGGAAATAGCATGGAAAAAAATTATATTTTATTAGCAAATACCTTCTTTATTATTTAACCAAACTTCATCATGGGATTTGTGGATGCCCTCCACTCCACTTTCGTATTTTCCAGCTCCGTTCGGTTTATTCTTTCTGCGGATGGGGACCTCGGTGGCACAGGAGCGTGCGCAAGCAAAAACTCAATGCAACATCAACAGCATCATTTTCACTTGCTTCTTTCCAAGCTCTAGAGAGCTTTCCCCCTCTTGGGCAGCAACAAAACGCAACACGTATTACAGAAAAACTCAATGTTCCCTGGCACCGAACACCAAATGCCATTTAAAAATAAGGGTATTTAAAGCTTCTAAAATATCTGTCAATACCAGGATTTGTATTTCTGTCTTGCAAGTGCGAGCGCAGGTGTGTGCAGGTGGGCACCACTGCCCTTCCGACCACAACATTAGCCCACGGACAGAAGAGCCCATCCTGGCAAGAGGACACCCGAAATGTGGTTTCCTTATGGCCCTTCCAGTTGGATGCACCTTGGCAGTGCAGACGTGGCAGAGCAGAAACCTGTTCCTAACTGTACTCCTGTTTCAAGCTCACCACAACAAGGAGCAATCGCTAATTAAATGTCAATAAAGTGGAAGCAGGCTTTGGAGCCAGAAAAGTAATTCTCAGTGCTTGGAAAAACAACAAGTTGGGCACATCAGTTGTTTTATTAGCTACTCTAAAAGCAAATTCTGCACTTCCCTGTGCTGCCTGATTCAAGACTTCATAGGTTTTGTACTGCTGAAGCCATACTCGGCAGACCAAGCCCCAGGCAGCACCTCCTGCCTGTTCTGGGCAGGGTGGGCAAGGGATGGCCCTGGGATGCCCTCCCCACACACCACTCTTGGGTCACTCCCGCTTTGGGACACACCATCCCATGGTGACGGGTGCCAAAAGGAGCGAACCATAGCTCTGAGTTTATATCGTGACTCTTCAGCCATAAAAATATTTTAGTCTTTACTTCTAGCACTCAAAATACCATCTCCTGAAACAGGAAAAATCCCTACTGTGCATCACTTGGGGTCTACTGGCACAGCAGGACCCCCTTTACTGCCTTCACGGGCTCCAGAGGAGATGCTTTCAGCTGCCAGTAAATCAGCTTTCCTGGTCACACTCCTGATAGCACAAAGAACCTGGTGACAGCAGTGAATTATTGGCCAAAGGGTGGACCTACTTTATGGATCATCAGCTTAATTCTAGATTAGCTATCAAAACTGACAACATCCCTATGGGTAAAGGAAGACAGATAAACACCCGTAAGTACTGGCAGTAATTAAAATGAGTCTGCACTGGACAGTAAATCTCTTTCGGCAGCAGAAGGGGCTGCCAGGCCGTTATGAATTGCTCAGTGAAAGCAGGCTGATGCCCAGGACAGGATGCTCTGGCGGGCACAGAGGTTAAGCCCTGGCTGGCACCAGGGCAGGCGGAGGGACTGCTCCTGCCTGCTGTCCCCAGGCAGGGGAGGTGTCACTTCCCCAACCCGAACAAATGCTCATTCATCACAGGGCACATGCGAAAAAGAGATTACTTGGGCTTTACGATCGGCTCATTCACCTTATATCCAGTTCCTTCCCCTTCCACCCTGCGGCTATTTATGGCTTGTTTTTGTGCGGCGGTCGGAAGGAACAGGACGGTGTGGGTGCCGAGCGGGGCCGCGGGGTCCAGCCCAGCCCACTGGGGACCTGGGCAGTCCCCATCTGCTTCTGGCTCATCCCCTAAGACCCGCATTGATGCTAACACTGGAGAAATGCTGCTTTGCTCTTTGTGAGCTGCTACAGCCCTGTCTCCTCCTTTGTATTTTCGAGACCAAACTATCAGCAGTCCCTCAGCATCCCTTCCTGCATCCCTCTGTCCCCCTGCATCGAACACAGACATTCCCCAAACTCCCAAACCCCATTATTAAACCAATCATTGAACATGCAGTTGGACCAGGCAGTAGATGTCTTCAGCACCTTGCTGGAGTCTGCCTGGACCTCTTCCTGCCAGGATCGGACAGACTCTTACGAGCTACCACTTCTTTAGAAGTGACGTGGCAATGCAGATATTTACTGCAAACACCCCCTTCCAGCTCTTCTTCACTTTGCCTGGGCTGACCTGCACCCTTTCCTCAGTCTCTGCCACAGCACCCATAACTGCTCCAGATTCGGAGCTGCTCATGCCAGAGCACCTCCTGAGGACATTTCGTTTGGTGCACAACCAGGGAAACCATTTGTGCTTACAGCTGTACCTTGATAAAGGGGAGCAACACCATGCTAATCCCATGGGTGGCCCTTAAAGTGCATCAGGGAAAGAGCTGGGATTTCCAGACCACTTGGGCTTTCAGACTGCCTGGAAGAATGAAACAAGGAACAAAGTCACCGAGAGAGCTGTCCCCATCAGGCAGATAACGACCCACATCTGCTGAGGGCAGAAAAGGCATTGCAAAGATGCTCCCTTCCTGGCTGCCTGCAAGGACCATCTGCCTTGACTGCTTCCCACACCATTTCTTCACTGGCGTGATATCCCTGCTCCTTCTCCCCATAAAGTTTCTCAGTCTCCTACCAGCAGCCCCAGCTGCCTTCCCCTCTCCTTTCCGCCCACTCTGCGTCACTAGACAGGAGAACCTGGACCAATTTCTCCACCCGCCAAGCAGCCACCCCTCAGGGCGTTGGCAACTGAGTGAAAGAGGGGTGTGGGAGCCTACACGGGCCAGGACCCATCACTGCTATTATCCATATTTTCCACATTTTGTTTAGTTATGTTGGAGCAGAATCCCACTCTGCCATCCAAACACCACTCAGAAGGGCCCAAAGTGCACATCACCAGAAGACAAAACATGAGACAACAAGCAAAGCAGGAGCACAGGGAACAAGAAGACAACATGGGCAGAGGTAGAGCAATCAACCACCTCATCACCATCAGATCCTTCAGGCATCTGAGCAGAGATGGCCTGGGAGGAAGATGCCCTAGATGCAAGAGCATCTAGGAGGACATGTAGGTTTCATATCACCTTAAGCCATCTGCGGAAAAAGCCCCATGTCTCTATAGAGGGGGACCAGCATGCCCAAGGCAGGGCGTGCAGCAGCAAGCAGGTCCTCACAGCCCCCTCACTGCCCAGCTCAGCCCAGCCCATGTCGGAGCAGCTGGGAGATTTCCTCTTGGCTCGGGCTCCAGCACACATGGCCACTCTCCGGCTGTCAGCGACGTCTGCCAGGGCTGCCTGCGAGACAAACATCTCGTCCTTGGCACCAGGTAGGAAACTGCAAGGCGAGAGCTGTGCCGGAAGGAATTTTTTCCCCTCCTTCTCCTTCTGCCACACAAATGAGAGGCAAATCTCTGTCCCAGCTGCTTCCCTTTTCCCCTAAAAGCTCCCAGCGGAGAGGGGCTTCTCAAATCATGTATTTTTGTGCACAGTGTTGTCTTGTACAGAGGTTTAGCCCAGAACACCAGCCCCTCTCCCCCTGGCTGCACCCTGCCCTCCCGGGGGCTGCTCTTTCCAGCTTTGCTTCTGCATTCACTTCACCCCAAGGCACTGGCAGCCCAAAAAGCAACTGCAAGCAGCTCTGCTGAATGTCCCCAGCTCCACAGAGCTCTCACAGGCCACTGAACAACTGCCTCATAAGCCAATTACCGCCTATCAGACAAGACAACCCCTGTGCAGGGCTGATTACTGAGCCACTGATTTCAGCAGAGACTTCAGTCAGGCACAAGGAGGAAGACTCAATGGCGAACACCCCTCCAAACCTGTTGGCTAGGGAGGAGCGAGCAGCTGGTCTGCCCTCCTCGGGACCCGCTGGCCACCGCACTGGGACAGGTTGTGCCTAGCTGAGCCCTGGACATGATCCTTGGGAGCTGGGGGGTTGGTGGTCTCCAGCATCCCATGGCCACCTCTGCCACCCAGCAGCCACCGCTCGGTCCAGTGTGGAGAGCAGAGCAGGGAGCTGGGAACGGGGTCCATAGGTGGGACAGGGCTGCTGCTGCTGGGGAAGGCACCCAGAGCCCCAGACCCTGCTGCCACAATATGCACTTCACATTAAACAGGCATTCGAGTGAGACAAACCAGACCAGAAGTATTCCCAGGAACCAAGTCTCTCAAGGCTCTGTGGTCCCCAACTAACACCTGGGCAGGCTCCTAGGCAAGGTCTCAGCTCTCCTCTGCATTCAGAGTGTGGCTGCTGCTTGCTAAAACCCAAAGAGGAGAAAATTTAACTTCACGGACACAGCTTTCCAGTGTCCATACTGGCACCTGCCTCCTAGGATGGGTCTGCAAACAGGATGAGGGAACGTGCAGGCTCCAGCACAGCCGCTGCTGATGTGCTGGGATGCAACCCATCACCGATAGTGAACACATCCATAAAAACAGACCCTGCAAGGCTCAGGGCCCCAGAGCTGAGCTGCAGGCAAGAGGCAGAAGGAGCCCTGCACAAAGTGGTTCTCCAGCATGGATGCACAACCAACAACTGAGCAGCTAAAGCAACTCGGAATTTAAAAAAGGTTCAAAGCTGGTGACTTTATACGCTCCCTCAGTGAGACTCAACACTACCAGAGGAAGCCCTGAAATCCACCTACATGAGTCTCACCCTCAGCATTTAGAAGTTTATGTGCTGCACGAAAAGGTCAGTAAACTCCTTCCCCACTGATAGGCGGGAGGCATTTGAGGGGTCCTGCCAAAAATAAAAAGCAATTTCCTGCCCATCAGGATACATCTTGCTGGCTCAGACACCCATCCTCTGCCAGCTGCCTCCCAGCTCCCCGTGCCTCACAAGACAGCATCTTCTTCCATGTGTCCTCAGAAAGGCCAGCCAAGCACATTTGCTTCTTTTAAAAATCGTGGCTTCGCAATACAGCCGAGCAAGGCCGTAGGCAACAAATATCGCCGCAACCTGAACGTCCCTGTTTGCTCACAGAGTTTTACATGCTGCAAGGGCGATCTCTCGCAGCACGTGCTGCAACAGCAAGAGCACTAAAATACAACCCGGCCTTTGCAGTCAGTTACGTGTCAAAACCAAGCTAAGAAGTTTAATGAGCAACAGCATTAACTGAGAGAGCCCTCCTAAGCCGTGAGGGTTACTGACAGCCGCCCCAACGCAGACAGGTCAATGCAGTCTCACTGACTGGGGACAGGGCTTGCCAGCGCAGAGACCTCTGCCTAATTACAAACATCTGCTTCATCAGCAGGTGTAACAAAAGCAGTGAGATTACCAATTATTCATTACCTAAAATGTACAAGACCTCTTGCCCTGGCAGCAGCACAGCTTGAATGAAAGCTGCAGCAGTCTGTGCCAGCCACTGCCTCCACAGCAGTGGGAAAGAGCATCAGGAGAAGTCCCAGGAGCAGCCTCGGGCTCCTACCCAGCCAAGCCAGTGCTTTAAAAAAGGAACCGCACTTTCCCAGAGCAGGATTGCTGAGTGGGGTGTAGGTCCGATGCCTCTCCTACTTCAGACCAGGAAAGCTCTGCTGACATTTGTTGCAAGAACGAAGCTCTTGAGACCAGAACAACTGCTTCAGCTGGCTAATATCTTTCTCTGCACGGTAGGAAGACACCTTACACTGCCCTTTCCATCAAAAAAAACACCAGTGAGTGCTTTTAGTTCCTTTAATACAAGGTACACGCAATCTGATAGCAGACTGAGCAGCAGGATCTGGAAGGAGTCCTCCACTACCCATCCCCGGCTGGTGTCATGGAGGATACACTTTAACACCTCTGGGAGAAGGAAAGCCATAAGTGCACCTTGATCCCACTGCAGAGTGGTCTGGTGAAGCGGCAAAATTGCACCAAGGGCACCCCCAGCTCCAACCTTCCCGGCACACAGAGCAGCTAGGGATGGAGCAGGAATCTCACAGGCATCCCCGCTCACGGAAATGCCGCCGGCACACCGTGTCACAGCCAGGCACAACGCTCCCGGTGCAGAGCAGCCCTCCCACCAAAGCTGGCCCTCCCTACCCACCACGGGTCTGACCATTCTGCTTTCTCCTCCCTTCCCCTGAGAACATCATCACTAAGCGGCTACACGCCATCAGGCTGGAATCAGAAGTAACATTACTATTAACGAGCCTTCTTCCTCAAGAAGCAGAAGCAATCAGATTTGTCCTGTGGCCAAGACAACCATAGGTTAACTTCCAGGCCTGCTCTGGACGATGAAGATCAGCTCCCTGCATCCCAATCCCATTTCACGCTGGACCACACTTTAAAAACCTTGACTTCTGTACAATTTTGGAAAAAACCACACAAATAAGAAACCTACCAATCCCTGTCAGAGGGGGCTGCGTGCTCTGTTACTGGGACCATCGGGGAGCACACTTACCTCAGCCATCTACTGATGAAGTTACCAGCCTGAGTCACAGCACAAGGCGACACTCGATACAATTAACAAGGCCTAGAATAACTGTGATTAGCTGTTATTTTGGTATCAATGGCTCCGCTTACACCATATTTTGCTGTACAAGGATTCCTCCAGGTTTGTTTCCTCCACAACAGGATAAACTCCAGCACTGGTACAGGATATCTGGTGTTTGTTTTAAAGCACTGCTGTGCATCAGCTGCCTGTTTTGGACACAAAAGCAAATGAATCCCCTTGAAAGGTACTTTTAATCCAGCTGATTTCCACATCATTGTCTGGAGGCTGGTCCCTGCAGGACACACGTGAGGCACCTGCCTCCCCGCCGGAGCTGAAGCCACAGGGGCAAAGTTGAATCCCTTCTCGTGCATAAGAGCGCAGCAAGCAGGGAATTTCAGGGAAGGAGAGTGATAAAGTGCTATTTATGTTACCAGAAGGTTACGAATGCCTAATAATAAACTAGTGTGGAAACCAGCCAAAACTGCCACCCACCCAAGCTCAGCCCAGCTTCCCGGCCTTGCTGAGAAAAGCAAGGAGCTGGGTGCACCGCCTGGGAAAGCTTTGCTGCTCCTATAGTCTCACTGAGCTAAACCTCTATTCTGATACTAGATACGTGGTGAAACACCATGGATGAATCAAGCGACCCTCAGAAAGGCACGGGGGATTAGCAAAAAGGCAGCACAGGTGAGACATTCCTTTTTCACACCGATAAAGGAGGTGTATGGCTTCACACAGGAACACACCTTCCCCATCCCCCTCCTGTGTGCTCCTGCAATTCAGTGCCAGGGGAAGGACAATGAAAGGAGGAAGGACAAGGAAAGAGTGAATCTTGTCTTAAAAAAATGACAGCTTTGCAGTCCCGTTATTCACAAAAAAAAAAGGGACACATGGCTGTGGACCAAAGGACTTGGGCACTGTGAGGAAAATCCCACAATTAATTACATTCTCCAAAAAAGTGGCTGATGAGGACTTTGGATATTGACGGGCATTTTGGCACTACCTTCGATGAAAGCAACCGGTCAGTAAGACATGGCAGTGATGGCCGGGTTTCCGCAGCACGCAGGAGATGCTCAGGCCCTCAGCACAACTCCCAGTTTCGCAGTCACTGAGCAGTACCAGAAATGTGCCTATTCACCACCCTTTCCTTACTGAAAATGGGAAATACCTCACATTCCACAGCAAATTTAACTGCCCGAGCAGTAAAAGCGTGGAGCTTACCAGCACAGCCTTTACGCTCCTCCGTCTCGTGCAAGACCATAGGTAAAACAGGTGAGAAACTTCAGCAAACACAGCCCAGATCACGCCTCTGTTTAAAAACACACCGGGTGCAATTAATCTCGAGCTGTTAAAGAAATCACGTTTGGGGTGACCTGCGGGTGCGGCGTTCCCACAACAAACCAAACAACGCTGGGACATTTGCAGTGTCCCGACGGGCGATAGCTGGCGTGGGCGAACGCCGGCTCTGACTGCAGAGGGGAAGGAGGGGTTGGGGTTTAAATAGCAACCTGACAGTCAGATATGCTCAAATTTAATTATGCTCTCGTTACAGAGGGTCACACTTCCCCTGATTTAACTGGCAAAATCCTGTAACTGCCACTTGCATATGGAGTCGGAGAGCATTTACCCGGCGTGTTAACGAGAGCCAAGGCACAGCTCAAAAGGAGGATGGAGTTAGTCTTTAAATACCAGACCTAGACTTGGTGGAGCTGTAGATTATTTTGTGTAGTAAAAGCAGAATTAGCTGATCCATTCCAAAATGCATTTATCACTAGAATAAAAATCGTCTGTCATTTTATTTAATAGCCTTAGTAAGAAATAATTGCAATGTCTGGCTGCTTTCAACAACATGTGGTTTTAATATTTCAATTGTTACAAACTGTTTAATAATGTTGAATGAAAGGCGTGTCCAAGTACTTATTGTGTTTATTAACATTTCTTTTGAGGACTCGGTAAATTATATTATGCATATATAGCACTTCAGACATTGTAGTGTTAACTTATTAAATTTAAATGTGGAAAATTAGCCAGAAGTGTCTTGGTTTGGTGCAATTTATATACTGTATTTTCAAGTGATAAGCGTTGTGCATCACATTATTTAACAATCTGGCAGTTTGTGCATTTTTCTCATTATTATGCCACTTCATCTGGCTAGGGAATTAAAATACAGTGGGAATAATAAACCTCACAAAGCCTAGCAGGCCACAGAGAGAAGCGATTCCACCAAATCTGTCAAAGTCACGGACTTTTCTGAAGGGGAAATATATTCCTGACAACTCCTCAGCTCCCCAGGGTTTCCCATAACAAACTCAATACTTCTCCCTGCTTGGAGCTGCCCGGGACAGGGTCTGGTGAGGTGGCTCCCTGGGACCCCACGTCTGCCCTGAGCTGCCCCATGCCTGGCAAGCACTGGCCACACCACACAGACAGCCCACTCCAGGCTCCCCACATGCCCCAAGCGGGGTCCAGATCTGACCCTTTGCCGCCCCGAGCATCATCCCCCCACAGCAGCCTTAAACCCCCTTCGCCGGTCCCCAGTGCTCCGCCATACTCTGTGTTTTGAGCAAAAGGGTTGAGACAGACTCAGGCGCAAGGGCATCGCGCCGTTCCCAGGCTTATTTTGTTTACATTTGATTCAATCAAGTTGTGGCCTTTTGGCCTCTTTCCAAATTAACTTCTGGGTGACCTCCACCGTGCCCTCTCCCAGCAGCCAGGCCGCAGGGAAACAGCCCATTAAACCTACAAACAAATATAGGACATATTGGTTGATCAACCCAGCTTCAAATGTGGATATTCAAATGCTGGGGTGTGCTTTTTTGCAAACTTCAAGTCCACTTTGTCTTCGGTCATTCGCACCTCTGGGCCTCTTTTTTTTTTTTTTTTCCTTCCAGCTCTGTGTTTTACTGCCTCATAAAACTTTAAATTTTGTTCTCATCCTCCTGTAAACCCCACGAAGAGCAACGCGAGGCGCTTTCACACGGGGCTCGCCACAGGACCCGGGTCTTCAGACTAGCACGTGAAGAAAGGCAGTGAGATCCTGCTTGGGGGAACAGCTGTAATACTCCAAGAAATTGTGCATTCCCCTTATTTCCAAGGAAATAAATCAAAGCGGGTTTCTCAGGGTCTGTGAAAGCATATTGCCTGGATTCCGCTCCCCAAAGGTTTTTTTTTTTTTTCAAGAGCTTATATGGTAGTTAGGTTTCTGGCTAGAGAATATGCAATATGATAAAAACACAGTCCCTATGCGGGGCAATAAATTACAGATTGTTTGATGTGCAAACCAAAGAACTGTCAAACTCCAGTATATGTGAAATATTCTAAATGAGCCCTTAACTCCAGTGTCTGGAAACGTACAATATGTTTCCAGGCCCTTCAATCTTGTAAAGACACATCTCCCCCAGTTAAGTTTCCTTTTATGGGTTTTAATCTTTATTTTTTTGGTGGGTTTTCTTCCCTCCTTTTCTTCTATAATTGCACTCTTCGTCCTAGAGATGGTCCTATGATAAACACCAGGATCTATCTAAGCATAAAAAGGGATTGGAGCAGGGCACAAGCTTAAACAGGTAAGTGCAGTAAGGATGGGGTAAAGCATCCCCTGCAACGGTGTCAGAGCCCCGTAAGCACTGCAGAGAATGCACAGTCAGCTGGGGACAGAGAGGGACAGGAGGGAGGATAAAGAGTATCACATCGGCCAACCCGCTACCCGCAGTCTCCATCCCTGCTGCATCCTCGCACCTGCATCACTCAGGTCCGCTCTCCAGAGCCTTTCCTGGGAGGAGGTTCAATAGGAGGTCACCAACACGGCAGAGCGCCCGGGACATGGGACACAATGGCTCCCACCTCCATGCGTATCTGTTAAAACTTCAACCTCATCCCCATCTGCCAGCCACCTAAACATCCCCATGGTGGGAGGAAAATGGAGTGACCAGAGGAAATAGCTCACCTTGCACACTACTTTTTGCCTAGGGATGCTACCAAGTCACAAAAAAACTGAGCAAGACTCATGCTGACACGGAATAACCTTTCAATTTCAATATAGTTTCACGTGTGGGATGAGTGAAAACCCTCCTAGCTAGAAACGGACCCCATCCACTCTGGGAAATAACAGTTAGGAACCAATTCCAACTCACTTTCCTGAAGGTGACCCTTGGCCTCCCAGCTGAGATAACAATGCTAATATTTATGGATGGGCTGTTCATGCCTCTGGGCACACAGCAAAAATAACTCAAATCAAAACCTGGTAGACATCTAACAGAACTGAAAAAAAAATAATCCTTATTTCCAATATGGCAATAATAAACCATTTCGCCCACCAACGCACGAAAAATAGCACCACCCACAACCACACGTTTGGGTGAAACAAAAATGGTCTGGAGTCTTGACGGGACGAGTAGGCACCACCGAGAGGGACTCACCCACAGCAGACTGACTTGAGGCAGCACGCTACCCAGGCAGTGAGCTTTATTAATTTCCTTATTTTAGCTTGACAAAAGGTGCTTGAACCAAACTAATACAATCCGGTAAGCTTTTACTTGCCCTTCTCTCCGGGATAAGTTTTCTACCCTCCTTTCAGTCCCTGTGGATTTTGTTCAATGCACAAACACCATTCCCATTTCATTCTGCAAAAGTTTGATGAGACTTTCTCATATATATGTGTGCACTTACCCAGATTTGGTTTGAGAAGACATGAACTAATGAGCAAGCACGATTTCCGCACACAACACACTCGCCAAACTCAGGCAAGCTCGAAAATGTGGCATATTGCTGAAAGAACACACATTTTTCAGCAGCGTGAGCAGCCTGGAATACATTGAAGCCAAGTCATTGGCAAATTAAAGACATTTGCAAAAATCTACACATGAAAGCAAAAGCTGTAGAACTCCTCAAAGAAATTGCACCAACTAGCACAGCTCCTGAGTCTACCCACATCCACAAAATCCAAGCTGCATCTCTAACACAATACACGGGGAGGAACTCATTATATGGTACTAGATACACAATTTACTGGTAGTCACATGGGGAATCCAGTTTAGAGCTCTGAGCACTACAAATGCTCCGAAAAGATATACTCTTTTCTCCAAAAGACTCTGGATGTTTGAAAACCCTTGACAGCTGCTGTTGGCTTGAGCTTGGGGGATGAGGAGATTTTTACCCCTCCTCAGCCCGGAGTCCCCGCCGCTTCCCACATCTGAAGCCAACACCTGAAAAACACAACTGTAATTCATCCAGAGCTGCTCCTTCCACATTTCCTACTCTTTGGCGTTCAAGATGCATTCCAGATGTGAAGGGGAGTGCAAAACTTCAGTAGGCCAAGAAAATAAGTGTGATGGCTAGCTATGACACCCCAAATCCCAAATTTTAGTGACCTCCACAGTTACTTTTCCAGTATACAAGCTACTTACCATAGACTAAAGACCCTCCACAGGAATAGCTAGGTTTATAACTAGTTCTCACAAATCACTTCCCATTTTCTCCTGATTTTATTCTTAGTCCCCCTCTTTCTCAAAACACAGCTTTACAAGAGGGTTCAATATTTTTCAGACTCTTAAATTCATGCCGTTTAAACCAAAACAACTCACCTGCCCCCCATAACACATTCCAATCCCATAATGCAGTGAAGGAGGGGAAGCACTGTAAGAGATCATGACCAAGCTGACCATGTTCACCCCCTTACCACTATTTTTCCCAGGGCAGCAGCTGACAAAGACGCTCTGCTGCTGCGAACAGCTGAGTTCATCCTGGCGATGTTTACCCAGAGTCTCTCGTTCCACGAATCTCTGCTTCTCAGCAGCCTGAACTGTTCAGCAAAGACCTAACTTGACCCAATCTGGCAGCCAGCATTTCACAACCACTTTATGTCAGCAGTTTCAAGTACACTAATAACCATGTTTTGTTCAGTGCAACTTTCTCACTGTGAACGGCAAAATATCATTATCACCTGCAGGTTGAAGCCTGCCCTCTACCCCATTTAATAGGAAGCTGAATAAGCTATTCCCCCCCCCACTTTTAATAATTATGGGCTGTTGGCAGACGGCACGGCTCGGCGAGGCATGCGGGAAGGCAGAGCGGGCTGCACTGCCACTGTCCGCGCTGACTCCTGTGTGCCAGGATGCTCCCGGGGACCCCAAATTTCCTTTCTGCATCCCACTCCCAGACAGCGGCTAATGAGGCGTGCCTGCGTCGGAGGGCACTGGGGTTAAACCGGGAACTGCTATGAAAACAGACCCTGGCAGCTGCGGGAGCAGGAAAGCAGAGGTTAGCAGAAAAGTCGCTAAGCCAGCAACTCCAGACAGAGCAGCCCTCGCAGCCCGCCCGGCTGCGAAGCAAAGCTGGGCTTAACCCCGGGAACCCGCCACTGCCCAAAGCCTCATGCCAGAGCGATCCTGAACAAGGTCCCCACCAGTAAGAGCTCTCTTGGGAGAGACTGGGCAGCTTAGCCTTATTGACAGACAGCATTACCACCCGAGTATTTGCCCTGCAATGTCCCAATGCTGTGGATCCCTGGGAAGTACAGAGGCCCAAGCTATCAGCCTACTGAAAAACATCCCCTCTACAAGCTACTCAGTGACACAGAGAGGAGAGCAGAATCCAGAGCCTGACCCCAGCCTGGCTGGCCTGAGGCAGCACTGCAGAAGAGCTCTGGGAGGTTAACAATCGCAAGCTGAACGCTGTGCAGAGGTGCCACCTAATCCCTTGGCAGTGGTGGGGCTTGTTCACAGACCTAACTTGGCCTTGCATGACGGGTAGGGACAAGATACTGCTTGTCCTGGCAAGGGTGCCAGGTCTGAGACCGTGGGAAGGAAGCTCCCTCTCTAGCAGAAAGGGTCCCATTCAGCTCTGCCATTTCCCCATTCAACGGTAACTTGCCCCAGTAGTGACTGGGAGTGGACGCCCAGGGAGATACAGTGAAGAAACAAGTGACCCTCCCTGCAAGCCATGAGCAATGCCAAAGGGGACTCCTCTGAGCAGAGGGGACATCACATCAGGCACACGTCACATAAACCCCTGCCAGCACCTCATGCCCAGGGGCACCACAGCAACTCCATCTTTCTTGGTCCTCCATCACATGGGAAATGGATGCCCAGCAGAAGCACACCACAGGGATGCATCCATGCATCCTCCCGGGCGCAGGCCGAACCCTGGAGGGCTGCAACACACTTGCCCTGCAGCTCCGCTGCACTTGCACGCAGCTGCAGAAGATGGAGATGCCCCAGGTTGTCTGGCTGAGCCCAAAGAAAGCCTGGGGGAGGCCACATGGATTTGGAAACCACCCACTCTGGAGCCACCCCTGCTGGCATGCCTGCAACAAACCTGGTTTATGTGTTTCAGCTTGTCAATAATCTGGCTAATCACTGGCTCGGGACCTTTCATCTTCACCTCGTGGTTGCCAGGTTGAGCTTTTGCTCCGTTCCTTGTGATCTGGGGACTGTACCTGTGGGAGTAAGAACAGAGGAGACCATGATGTGATGGGATAATATAGAGGAGATCTTCAAAGTTCAGTGCAAACAGAAGAAATTCCAAGATAAACACCAGCCCTTTCCAAAACAGAAAGTGCAAAACAGTTAATAATGACAAAGAAAAGGCAGAATAATCCCATAAACATTTCTGCTCTGCCTTTGCAAAGCAGCAAGATGATGTACTTGTTTCACTTGAGGACAATGAAGTCCTTTCCAGTCCATTAGTAACCAAGGAAGACGTTAAACAGTATACAACAGGGATAAATATTTTCAAATAACTTGCACCCAAGAGTCCTAAAAAAGCTGGCTCAGAAATTCTGGCTTGCTCATGTTTGTTTAAAATAAATCTTGGCAGACCACAGAGACTCCAGTACAAGAGCGGTAGTGTTGTGCCCACAGCCGAAAAAAATGAGTGGGATGACCCAGTTAACTGCAAGCTGATTAGCATAACATCAACCCCCTTGGAAAATAATGACTATCACTGATGTGTGATTTCAATAATAAAGAATTAAAGCATCAGAATATAATTAATGCTGTCAACATTGCTAATGGAAAATAGGTGTTGTTAAACAATCCTGATTTCAGTCTTTGATGAGATCCAGCCTTGGGGATCAAAGCAACTGCTTAGACAGAATCTACCTTGACTTTGGTGCGGTGCTGGGCTCTGCACCACGCGATGTCCCAATCTACATGGGTGCCGTGCAAGTCAGTAAAGCACCCGTAAAGTGGATTAAGAGCTGGCAGAGAGATCTCAAGATGCAGCTCTCCACAGAGACCCTTCCCTGTGCAGCCAGCTGCCAGGGCAGCGCTGCAGCGGAGGGCGGCCAAGCCTGCGCTCAGCTTCTTCATCGGCAGCTAGGAAAGAAATATTTATTCACTGCTGCAGAATTTATGGAATGGCAAAGCTTATCAGAGTGACAAAAGTGAGAAGAGGGACAGAGGGATCGTTGCATGCTTGCCTTCGGAGAAATGCATTTCTACACTCCATACCTGGGAGCTCATGATGCTCAGGACATGAGAGGAGAACATCCACACCAATTTCAAACTCAGCTTCAGGACCCGAGTGAGCATCTGCCACCACTTACTGCTGGCAGCCACAGCAGTGGCACGGAGCACACTGGTGCCGTCTCGAGCTGTGGGTTGTTGGTATTCATCGCAGCCCCAGTGACGGGCCGCGATACTCTACAAGCACAAAACAAGTCCTCATCTCCAAGAGCTGACAGCCCGAGTACACACTGCCAAACCCTGGTACAGCCTACGAAAGTGAGATCGCTGAGATAACGCCAAGCATCAGTCTGCTTTACTGTACGTCTGTTTTTCCGGTGCCGAGGGTAAACACGAGGAATATTCCTTTCTGTGATTCATCTCCTAGACATCATGTCCTTTATCCAACTCTCAGCACCAGCCCCAGGGACTGGTCCATCTGCCAGCTCCCTGCTCCCCTGCCCACTAATTCTTCATCCTCATGCTGTTGGGCGAGCTCAGGTGATGAGAGTCAGCCCATTTCACAGAGGCTTTGGGGAGAAAGCAGGACTTCAGCAGGGATTTAAAGGAGGGGAGAGAGATGGGAGGGATGGCGGGGCCAGCTCAGGGAGGATGCTCCACTGGTGGAGAAAGCAAGAGACATGAGGACATTCAGCCACAACAGCTGTCAGGGCACACAGAGGGTTTGGGGGATACGCAGGGGGTTGGCTTCACTTAAACTTTAAATTAGGAATGAGACCAACTCACACATGGGGATACAAATGTAACTCCAGATTTATAACTGGTGCAGCCAGAATCTGCCCCCGACCTCAAATATTCACATCATTTGCAATACAGCACTGAGGCGGATTTCCACTCCAAGGCTTTTTCAGAGCAGCAGCTCTGTGTACAGGAGCGCTCTGCATCCCCAGCTGGGTCCCCAGCGCTGGGCACTCCCCATAGACAGCTCGGCTGAGGGCTGACGACCCCACAAGATGCTTCACCGAAAGAGATGACAGACAAAGCAGGATGGGAGAAAGGAGGTGTTTGTGCCTCTAACAGAGCAGCACATGCCTATGTATATTCCTGTTTCCAGACACACACAGCTTATCCAGGTACAGGAGGGGCATCGCTGCAAAGCAGAGACCTGAACTTGGCTCTTCCAAGCCCCACCAGCTCCTCAACACCAGGGCAGCTGCGTGCCCAGCCAAGCCACCACACAGCACGGTGCTACCTGGGCACGCCGCACCGACTCCAGCAGCTCTGCTCGCCACCCAGACACCTCTCCCCATGCTGGGGCCTCCAGTGAGGACCTAAAATTTTGCAAAAGACACAATTTTTTTTTTTTTTTAAATAGTTGCATTAGCCTGAGAAGCACAAAATCTGAGACATAATAGCTCCCAGTTCAGAAAAGCACTTACACGTGCAGTCAGAAGCTTGTTGTAGGCTGAAAGCTAAGTGACTGGTAGCAGCAGGGCCAGAGAGTGCCAGGCTTGGACCCCCGCCGCAGCAGCCCAAGCCCAGGAGAAGCTCTGGCCTCCCGGCACCGGCAGGACCGCATGCTCCGAGCACCATCTCGTGGGAAGACGCCGCTGCCGCAAGCACAGCCCAGCCCGGCTCTGCAAACCCTTGGGCTGAACTTTTTGCAGGGGAATAAGGCATCAGGAGCAGCGAGCCATTAAACCTGCTGCTGATTTGTCACGCCGTGCCAACCCCACCAACACTGGCGACTGAACGTAAACCTCCACAAGACGCATCACTTTTCAGACACCAAAGAAATTAGCATTTTTGGTGTCGTCGTAAATTTAATTTAAAATACTGGTGGAACTTTGAAGTACATTGCTGAAAAGTTTCCCATGGTTTAAGACATTTGACTAGCAGGAGCAGAACCAAGCCCATTTGGTGCATACCTAAATTAATATAATCTCTCTCCTAAAGAGTTTTATACAAAGAAACTCAATAGCTCGGGTTTGAGTGGGCGAAGCCCCTTCTGAAATCCATCAATGACTGCTAGAGAGGATTCTGTAGCCTGGGCAATGTCGTACAGGAGGGAGGAGCACAGCTACAGCAGGTCACCGTAACTACCTGCCCAAAGACTGAAACTGTTCCCAGGAAGGCTCCATGGGGCTGTTGAGGACCTCAAACCGCCCTCCCCAGAGGGACAAGTCTACCAGAGAAGGAAAGCAAACCTGCAAGCGTTTGTAGAGGGATCTCTCCCCAAAACAGTGATGCTAAAGAAGTAGAGTGCCACCGCCTGGTGCTTCCCACCTGGCCAGGTGCAAGGGTATGTAACACACCCAGAATGAACCACTGACATCACTACACAAAGCATCTGAAGCAGCAAGGCAGTGGGCACCGCAAGCTGCACATCTCAGAGCATGAAAAGAAGCAGATGCGCAGGGACACGCTACATCTGAAGAGCCAGAGACGAGCTCCTGCATGGCTCAGGTGCTTCGGGACAGGCTGCCTCTGCACAGCCGAGCTGAGACCTCCCGGTGCGCTCAGGTACAAGGGGGACCCCAGCTCGCCCTCGTCTGTGCCCCTCTGCCCGAGCACCAGGGCCCAGCTGGCACGCACTCAGGCATGCAGGACGCAGCCCACCAAAGGGTTAAAGACTTTGAAAAGTAGCTTCAGTGAGGGATGGACATTCCTGAAATGCCAGAAAAGCTAGAAAAGCCAGCTGGCACCCCTCCCTGCAGCCTGGGCCAAGCAGCCAAGCCTTAATATGGCAGAGAGACGCCTCTGCAGACCCCATCGAGCTGGAGGATGGGGGGCTACCAGGGCAGTCCCCACACAGGCTCCCCTGCATCCCGCTAGGCTGCTGCAGGGCTGGTGGGCTGGCAGGTCCCATTGTAAAGCAAAGCCAAAGCATCACCTTCCTTCCATGTTCCCCAGCCACAGCTCAGCAAAGGAGAAACCTCAGAGCCATCTCGAGCTGCTTTCAACATAGTAAAAGAGCCCCTTCTGCACAACACTTGTGCCACTCCACAAAACTCATCACATACCTCTGCCATGGTGATATCAGTAGTGAACAGCAAACATGCACAGTGCTTGAAGTCCACCCCATGGTCCCAGGGGGTCCCTGCGCCAAAGGGATATCAGTGTTGCAACATGAGCATGGTCTGGCTTCCACTTCATAAGCAAAGCCCAAAATACTTTCCTCTTTGACGTGTGTCGACGTCAGTCAGCAGCATCTCCTTGCCTGGGCTCCCTGGGTATGGGTTCTTGCTGGAGACATGGTATTTTCCAAAGACAAATGCCATGTTGTAAAATGTGCTGATAAGCAGCCCTCACTAAAAATGACTTTAAAGACAACCACCTGATGGAAACACTGATGGTCTGAGGTCTTCTGCAGGGGTAGCACAACTACAGACCCCTTCTGCTGCTTTTCATCCACCAGCAATAAACACCAAAGCATGCAGTCAAATGAAGGGATTTTTCCCTTTCTTTCCTCCCCACCATCCACAAATGCCTCTTGTGAATATTAGGGCATTCCAGTCCAAACGCAGCTCCTTCCAGGCTTTCATTTCAGAGCAAGGAAGACAAGATAACAAATGCAATTTAAATATATGGCAATGAATGTCAAATGTGTGTTCATCCTACTTTGCCATGCTAGGCTTAAAGATGAGTTACTGCGATGCCTGACATGTGATTTAGAGAAAGTAATCCTGTAAGTCAAACAAAAAGAATTACACCTTTTAGAAAAAGGAAATTAAGATTTTCATTCAAATAACAATTAATTTATGCCTGCCTTCCAGTTGCAAAGTATTTCTTCAAATGCAGCTCCACAATTTAAACAGCGCAGTATCCCTCGCAGGCACTTCCTCCACTATCTCTGCTCGCTGAATCATACCTGCTTGAGGGAGTGGATGGGGGACGAATACAACAGTCTGCTGCAAGACAGGACCACAATACAAGAGGTTTCATTGCACAGGACTTAACCCAGCTTGAGAAAGCAGCACTTCCCACACCTGCAATCCCCTGAAGCTTCTCTGCATTTCAGGACATGACCTACCATGTGGGTCATGTGGGCTGCTGACACCAAGTCCTCACCACACAGGAGGCAAAAAGATACAAAAAAGGGGAGACAGGAAAGAAAAGTTTCTCCCCCACACTCCTGGCAGGAACCTGAGTCTTATCTCCAGCTGGTTTTAAAGGCTCACATTTTACTCTCTCTGGCCCAGTTGCCTTTCGGTTTGGTGGGACAACCTTAGTGTCACACCAGTGGTGCAAAGAGGAGCCAAAAGGCCGGAAGAGCTGTTCCAAACCACCCATCCAGCCCTGCAGCAAGGGAGTAACTCCTGGATGAGTCTGTAAGAGGTGATAACTTCTTTCCCTGACAGTTTCCTCTCTAAAGAGAGACTGTCCAGAGATACCTGGTCAATCACACCAATTGCTCCAGCCCAGCCATGGGCTGGGCATGGGCTGCAGGCCAGCCAAGCGCAGCTGTCCTCTTCCATATGGGGCGCATGGTCCCACCATCCCTTGACCATATGCAGACACCTGCTACATGGGAGTGCAGGTGGCCGGAGAGAATTGGGGTGTATGGCTCTCGGGTGCCTTCCTGGCTTGCAATGTGCACTTGGCTGCTTGCTTGCAGGGAGTGCTCGCAGTCATTGCAGAGCGTGCAATGTCACTGTCAATTCACACCAGCAGCAGCTCTGAGCAAGTTTCTTCAAAAAGCAACCAGGAAGATCCAATGCTCTCAGTGGGGAACAGTCTCACCTAAATAAAAGGGAGTCATTTTCTGCTTGATTTCCAAACATCAACCACCTTGCAGCCCAGTCTCACTACCATGAGAGCCCTCAGAGATCCTGCTTTATCAGTTCCCTGCCAAAGGGAAGTGCTGCCTCTTCCCAACCACCTTAGGCAATGCGCCACAGCCGGTAAGTGTGCTGCAAGTGTTAATTTGTCTTATTAATCCTGAAGTCTCAGATAATCACCTGGTTCTAGAAGATGGGACTTTAAGAACAGCAAAAACTGTAATATTCATAGCAAAACAATGGGGGTTCAAAGCATAAAGGGACAGCCTGAAGTATCCCTCCATTCCTACTTCAGCTGAGTAAAGTTCAATACAAACAGACTATGGAAAAAATGGCTAAATCTGAGACCAAGCAGGAGGCTTAATATAGGAAGACTCATGATGTTCATTTCTGAAATACTCTGGAAACAATTACAGCCACTCAATAACCCACCGAATTTGCCTACTATCCTTTCATTATAGGTTACATTTGCTGCAAAGCTTTGTTTTATGTGCTTGCAAAGTTATACAGCTTCCCTCTTTGGGGACTCCATTGTATCAGATATTTTGCAACACTGCCAGAAATAACCAAATCCTTCATGAACTGAAGGGTTATTGCTGGCACGGAATTTCCTTTGTTCCAATTACAGAATCTCATTTTTCTCTCTTGCTTCCAATTGTGCTTTCATTGTTTATGATTTGTATGATTAAAACAAACCACAGTACATTGGCAACAGCAAGGAAATCTGAGACTTCTAGCTTGAAGAAGAGAATCTGGCAAGGTGCTAAAAATATATTAATTTGGAATTGGTATAAAGAGAATAAGAGTTATGTGGATGATTTATATTAATGTACAAGTTTGTCCTGAGAACTTTGGAAATGGCAGTATCTAACAGCAATACTTAACGTGCTTACAAATTTTGCAGCGGGCAAATGTTGTCGTCGTTCTATTCAGAACAGCTTGAAAGGAATATACACATGTAAGCAGATTATTAAACTTGGAGAATCTAGATTTTAATAGGCTTTTACTATTAAACGCTGCAAACCCCTGATACTATATATAAGGCTCAAATTACCTTTGAGATCCAGACGCCTAACTCCCTTAGAAACTGAGAAGAGTTCAGTATCTCAACACCCACTTGACTTAAGCTGAAGTCTTGAAATGAGCTAATTATTCAGTCAGGACTCCAGTGATAAGAATCACCCTCTGATTTTTCTCTGCATTGGATGGGGATAAGGATAACAGAGGCTGGACAACGTCTTCTCACCACCCAACACCACCAGCGTGAGGATGGGGCATGAAGACAAGCAGAGACAAAGAAGGGCATGATGGCAACCCTCATTTAGGCAGGTTTAAGCTGTTGCACACCCACCCTTTCTCTACATCCAGTCTTTTCCTCTCTCAGGGAAGTGCCTGTCAATTAATTGAACCCAGGAAAGCCGCAGAGGTGCACAAGGATGCACAGAAAGAGATCCAGCAGGTGTGGTTCCCTGCTACCATGAACACCCAAGCACCATGACCTCTCACAAGCTCTTCACAAGTGGTGCACTGTGCCACACGTGGCTTTTGCTGTGAACCTTTGTGGTGTCACATAAAAGCACAATACATTTTTGCATGCTTTGAAGTGTGAAAAGCATTAATTTCTTGCCTTTTCTTTTTTCTCCCCACTTTGGCTTATGTACTTCAACCACGCAGCAACAGGACAGCATAAGACATCAGTGCATGACCACAAAAATCAACATTCCTTGTATGGCTGCCTTTGTTTGCAAGCCATTATTTCTGGCAGATCAAGACCCCGCGTCCTAAACCCACGTAAGGGATGGCGATCACACTACAAACACACAAATCAAACCTCAGGAAGAAGGATGAGTTCCTGCCATTAGATGGTCCAACCCAGAGAATTGAGATGAACAAAGGATCACAAAGTAAGACTCAGTAAAAGAAAATGAGGGATGAATCATGTTCAAATGTTAGAATACACAAAACAGGATGAGTGATGATGACCCATCAGCAGAGCACGTTGCATGTCTTCCCCACCACAAGCCAAGATGTAGAAAGCCCGTGGTCAAGCAGTTCCTCAGAGCTCTTAATCTCAGGGGAGCTGCAAGGGGCTGCACCAGGCAAGGAGTGCACCCACTGCATGCATAACCCTGCTCCATCAGTGGGAAATCTCAGAGCCAGGGATGAAACAAGAACATAGCTCAAATAGAGTCAGACCTTGACAAACACAACCAGCAAAGTAGACCCTGCACTGAAACGGTTCCTTGCGTCAGGAGAAAAGCACACTAAAATACTCCAGCCAGCTGCATTGCATTGGAAGCCCAGTTGAACATGCCAGTTCAATCAGGGCAGAGGGAGCTAAGGGCAAGGAGGAAACGGAGGAAAGTTCAAGGCTTAAAATGGGAAATGAGACCCAGTGGAAAGGCATTGAGCACGTCCGGTCTGTGGGGAGGAGGGACACGCTCACACTCTGCTGATAACAAAGCGCTGGGATAAACAGGACAGAGTAAATACTGATTCAGAAAAACCACAAGAGGAGAAGCGCAAGGTGCAGAAGGGACCATTTGCGTCAGAGAGCAGGATACACATTGTCGGTATTATCTAGTACTTGAATGCATTGGCAAGGGGCTGTGAAGTTGCTATTCCAGGCTTGATTTAACGTGTTATAGGAAAAGGGCTTAGAATAACCAGCAAATTTTGTCGTGACAGAGAGGTCAGGAAGCGGATAAACGATTAGGGCTCCTCTCTAACTTAATTAACACTCAGGTACTGCATTAAAGATGTGAAAGGTAAATAGCTACAAGCCCTGCAGAAACACCACCAAAAGCCCAGAGATGCCGATATGGATGCTCATGCCAAGCTCACTGGCACAGCAATGCCCAAGCAGCCTTATCCTTCATCTGGGCAGCACCAGACATGGAAACACGAGGAAACATGGCACCCACCCAACCATCCCTCTCCCCTCCAGCAGGTGCTTTTTAGCCTATCCCTAGGGTGAGCACCTTGTATCGCTGCGGCAACCGCAAGGTGTCTCCCCCAAGACCCAGCTGCCACTCCCCAGGGACATGGGTGGTCTTAGATCTTCCTGTGGATGTCCCAGAAACTCAAAGGGGTCTCAGATTGCACATGGCACCCACACTCAGGCAACTCAATCCTGCCCCAACGTGAAACGTATCCAGCTACAGCAACCACTGGCAGCAAGTTAAGGGCAAGGCATGAGCATCTCCTCCTGTCCAGCCTGCTCAGCTCTCAGTCAGGAAGATCTGACTTGCAAAAGCCAATATCCAACAAAGCAAGAGGAAAACATTAAGATATAAAGTATATTTTATATGCACAAAAGCTAGAAAATCTGACCCATCTTTCTGACAGCTGTTACACACATGGGACAACCACCAGGTCAGCATCCTGAAATGAACACTAGAGATTCAAAAAACACCAAGTTTCTTGTAAAAAGTGGCAAGCTGGAGTTTGACGAGCAACAAGTGCACATCAGCCCAGCAGGAGAATTGCTGTGGGCACACCAGAAACGCTCCAGCACATTATGCACACCCTCAGAGCAGCCTGCGAACAAGCTCCTACGCGGTGAACAGCTGCTTGGCTCCCTCTTGGGGAAAACACTGAAACTAGTGGTTTGGGGTACTCAAGCACCATTACCTGAAATGCTCCTGATTTTCAGGAATCCTCCCAGACTCTCTGACAGAGACGCCACGCTGGGAAGTCCAAGCACATGAAGCAGTCATTTTTGGCTCCACATGAAGCAACACAATTGACTTTAGAGCTGATTTTAGCTACTTGTTTGCTTCCATTTGAAACACATCCTGTAAATGGGCCCTGGGAGAGGAGCACCCCAGACCATTATCTCAGTTCAGATTTTTTGAGTTAAGTTCTCCCTGTCATTCATCGGTAGAAACACCATCACATACAACAGAAGGTCACCCTGGGAAGAGTTATGGCTGCAGATGCTAAAAACCCAAGGTGAGAAGGCAGCTGATGCATTTAAGGGGCAACAGCTATTTCTATGTTGCATGTCCATTTGCCCTCCCTCCTGGACACGCTGCCTTCACGGAGGTGTCCAAATCTCCACACAAAACACCACCCACACTGCTTTCCTTCCCAGTCCCTCTAGGACACCACTGATGTCCCTGCAAGGCGATGGGGGATTTCACTCTCAGCACCCCTCTCTGCTTGCAGCAAAAAACTCCAGTATCTGCCTGCAAGGGCAGGTATTATTAATATTACAGATGCTACTAATATTTCATAGGAGCTGGCAGAGACGGTGACACCTACATGACAGATCAGAGGGGATAAGGAGGAGTGGGAAGGCATGCTCTGTTCAAGCACAGAGGAGGATTTAATCCTTGACTTAACAGCCAGGGTCTGAAATCTTGGAACCCCCTTCATGCAGGCACACTTTATCCTATCCCCGCCTTGCCCCTCCACATGCCGTGGCACCTACGTGACCTGCCGCATTGTGCCACCAACACTGCAGCATTGCGGCAGGGGACTCAGGTGATGATCCGCTGGCATTCTCAGCAGAAAGCTGGAGAAGGCCATCATCTACAGTCATGTTTGATCTACAAATAAAACTGAACTTATGTTTGCAGGAGGATCTGAACTCAGCACCTTTCCATTGCTGCCACTTCACCCAGCCGTGGCAGGTCAGCAGGACCTGGACCACCGGCCATGGCCCCAGTGAACTGTCATAAGCAAAGACCTCACCCTAGGTCCTCCCCTGCAAAGCCACAGTGTTTATAGCACTGCTTTAAGAAGTTTTAATTAACAATCAGTGAGACAGTATTGAAATAATCTTTTTTTCCAATTGTACTTCTCTTTGTGCACGGAAACTCAGGATTTTCCAGAAATAGGTACAGATAGAGGACAGATTTTTCCCTAGGCAAAGCAAGTACATTTTATTAAGTGTGTGATCTTAGATGCTTGAGCAATTTTTTTCAAAATATAGTTTGATGCTATTTTGGTCCCTTCAGTGTTTCAGGTCAGTATTGCAAGTACAGGCTAATTACCACCTGAGGTTACTGATCAAGAAGTCATCATTAATATCTCTACATTTCACCACTTCTTGATTTTATTTCTATTTCTTCCCTTCTGCAAACTACTTAATAGCAAAGGATGCTTTGTGAAGTAGGGTGATTAGAGATTTACGTATAATTATAAAAAACATTTCCAAGTTCCATTTCCATGTTCTTTAACATTCCTGAAGGGGCATTTTTTGCAAGGAAAAAGTCTCCATTTCTGTTAACACTTCCTTCCCCTTTATGCTATTAATCCCATACTTGCCTGTCTCCATTAACCTCACAGTTACTGCCAGGACATCCTCAGAACCGGTGCATGGGGCAGGGAAAAGCGAGTGGGGCAGGAGCTGGACCCTGGTGTGAATGGCTCCATTCAGAGAGGACAGCCAGGGCTCGGTTGTGGGAATATGCTCAGATGGCAGCAGTGGCACCGCCTGAGATAAGTCCTGACCTTCTCCAGCACAGAGCCATGGCCAAGGAGAAGCCAAACAAGGTGGTCCGCCTTGGATGGGGCAGGGGATGCCAGCCGTGCTGTCCTGCTACCACTGCACAGAGACGGGAGGAGACGCATCCCCACCCCAAGGCAGTTCATGGTGGCAACTGTCCCCATCGCTGCTCTGGAGCAGCTACCTTTGGCACCGTGGTGCACCCTCCCATGGGAGCACCACTGCGCTGAGCTGCTGCTGGTCTCTTCTCTCTGGCTCACCACTACCAGCCCACCCTGGCCAAAACCAGTCGTGGCTGCGGGGTTTTCACAGCAGAGTGCAGAAAACTCAGTGGAGGGCAGCACACCACCACTTCTCCTCTCCCTGCAGACTGCGCATCCATCTGAGCTCAGCGCAGGTGGATGCCGGCTCTGCAAAAGGTTTCTGAAGCGAAGGAGTAGTGTCCCGGCCACAAACCACTCCTGCGCCTGGTGAGCAAAAGACAAGCAGTGCTGGGGAGAGGGAGAGGAAAGGAGACGTGATTCACCTCTCCACGACTTCTTGTCCATTCCAGCAAAGAGTGTCGTTCTGAACAGCGGAGCTGTGGTTGCAAATGTACTCTGGCAAGCTGCTGTAAAAACTGCTGTGGGACTTCAGCTTCGTAATGAGTTCCCTGGAAGAAAGGGGGAAAAAATGGTGCTCAGTTAAAAGAGGAAAAGACGACGGGGTTGAGGCATTTTAACCAGTGAAGGCAGTCACACAAACACAAGAATGAAGCAGCTGGGTACAAACAAACCATGAAGCATCGGTCTCATTTCTGACCTCAAGCAGCATTCTGCATTGTCCCCTGATGTTATTCAGTCAAGGGCTGAATCTGTGTTTCTCGGGGTGAAACCGCTGGTGACAGGAGGGATGCTGGGGCAGAAGAACCTCAGCCCAGCCATGCAGCATGCCAAAGCTAGACACACTCTCTGTGCTCTCACAGCACCTAGGGCAAGGTGCTGCTGGCTCAGGCAGTGCATACACAGGGCGCATCTGAGCAGCAAGTGGTCAGGCTGCCAGCAGTCTCCTCTGCTTTGCAGAGTGCCGTGGAGGCCCTTCAGGAAAGGACAGCCTTGTCACTTTGGCTGACATCGGCCATCCAACACCCCTGCAAGGGCCGGTGGCATTTTTAGTGGCAGACCAGAGCAGACACTCTCAGCACAGACCTGTACAGATGGGTAACACTGGGTTTCATGCTGCACTGCCAAAAATACACGATCTCAAGGCGTACGCTCGGCTGGCTGTAGGGTCACAGTCTGCATTCAAGGGACAGGTCACACTCAGCAAAACGGCTCTGCCCCGGGCGGGCAGGAGGAGCGGCAGGAGCAGCGCTCACGCCAGACAGAGGGGATGCAAATCGGGCTGCACCCCCACCCGTGCCCTCCCTTCCCAGCACCAAGGGCCTCCGTCCCCGGGGTCCCCTTCGGCAGAGGGCCAGAGGTGCCAGGGCACGGACTGACCCCGGGGACACTGATAGCCGCCAGACAGGGGATGGGGGCTGCGGGAGTGGGATGTGCCTGTCCCTTCAGCCCAGGTCTGTCCCCTCGGGGCACTCAGCAGCTGTCACTGGGAAACACGGGCAGATTTAACCAGCTAAATGGCACAAAAAGTACGATAATATGAAGGGCAGGGACTGAAAGAAGCAGGACTTGGCCTCACGGTCTCTTGGCTTGGGCTCAGCGCGTCTCGCCCTTTAGCAAGGGATTATTTCTTGGCCTCCGGGAGGATGATGAGGGCTCAGCACCAAGAGCTGGGAGCACTCCCGGGGGCACCTCGGCAGCCCTGGTGCAGAGCCCGCTCCAGCAGGCTAGGGTGCAGAGGGGGTCCCCGGCTCCTCCATCCCTCTCCGGCTGGGTTTTGGGGTTCCCTCTCCGGAGGAAGGCTCGGCTGCCAGCTGGGGGCAGGCGAAACACAGAGAAGAGGCCCCAGCAGCCTGCGCTGCGCTGCTCTGCGCTGCTTTTTTGCTGTCGAGGAGCCCGTTTCTGCCCCAATGGGACTGACACGGCCCGGGCACGGAGAGCCGGCAGCCGACGGAGGCAGAGGGCTGCCCAGGTCCCCCCTCGGGTCACCACAACGCAGCCTGCCAGGGTATCGCAAGCACCAATTCATCCATCGCTGCCCACGCCAATAAACACGGGGTTTGCATCAGGAGCCAAAGCCCCTCCAGAGTTCAGCCACAACACCCCTGCACAAATTGGAGGGGGGCTTCAGACATTCACCTCCTGCATGAACCACCTTCTGCGGCAATCTCCTGCACCGGGCTTACACTGGGGCAGGAGGTCCAACCAAAACCATTTTGAAAGCCGAAATGAGGCACGACCTGGGTCTTCAGTCACACCAAACCCTGAGCAGAAGAAACCTTACGCTGCCCGTCGCGCCCAGCTCCTTACATCCTAGGCACTGCCTTGCTCGCCGTCCCCCAGAGCCCAGCAGCGCTGCGGAGAACAGACTGAAGAAAACTTTCCTGGGGAGCAGAGCTCGCCGCCGGGCAGGGAGGGGAAGGGGAGGGAGGAACTCCTCCGTATCTGCAGGTATGAGCTCACGTAATTCACTGCAGCAGATTTCATTAGACTTCACAGTCCTCAAAGGACATCTCCGGCAGAGCCTGGGCTGTGTAACTCTCTGACGTGTGGAGACAACAGAGGAATGCAAGTCCTGGTGCTATATCTCATGGGAACCATATCAAGAATGCAGCCCTGTTGCTCTTTAAAGAGAAATCCACCCAACTTAGTCTATCCCCAGTTCCCAAAATTACCAAGCTTGCCTGTTTCTCTTCTGCAGGGATATTTCTTGTATTCAGGACAGCAGTAAAGGCACTGCATGTCTCTGGGTGAGCTTTCAGATCCAGAGGGGAGATGCTTCTCCCTGACACACCAGTGTGAGCCCACTGAATTACAGGTGCTATTTACAGAGGGAAGGAAGCATGGGGTGTAGCGCCAGCAGCAGAGGCACCTGCTTCACTTTGAGAACATTCAGTAAAAGGTTGCTAACATTCCTGAACTACAGTAAAAGACTGCACAAGAAAAAGTGAAATAAGTCCCTCCTACCTACACACAGAGTGTTATAAGCAAAGTTTCAGGCCAGAGTGACTGTTTCCACCTATAACTACACCTGTGAGTATTTCTGGCACTATAGCAGTGCCCAAGAAACCCAGACAAGGCATTTGGTGTATGAACCTGGGTGCCTGGTGCATTGAAAAAAAGCAAAACAAAGAAGAAACACAGGAGGCAGTTTTACAGGTTAAAAAAATAAAAAAGCACTAGGTGAGAAAACACATGTAGACACCTCGCTGCACTTCACAGCCAGCCATAGAGCAGCTCTGATGTTCAGAGTCAAAACCAGCTGCAGGTTTATGGGTAAGGGAAACAAAGAGCTCTTCCATCTGCTTCCATGGGGCCATCCTGTACGATGACCACTCCTGCCCATCCCATGGGCATTGTGCTCAGCCTGAGCATCCTCACCTCCTCCTGCCTGACAAAGTTTCTTCTTGCTCGATGTGAGTCACCTTCAGGACTTTCTTGTCAACGAAAAGGTCTTCGGGGTAACTGGCTGATCGATACTGCCTCTGCTGAGCATGGCCACATAACCGGCTGATCTGGAAAACACAAACACAGCAGTGTGAGCAAGTGTTGGGAGGAGGAACACTGCAGGAAAACAGCTGAGATGCACACCAGCACCTGCACATGAGCTGGTGTGTCGTCCTGTCATCCCCGCCTCTCCCATAGCTCACGCAAGCACCTGAGAGCAAACTGCTGCCCTAAGGATGCCACCTCACTCTTGTATGAATACCTGCCCTGTGGGAGGGAAGGCAGGAAACTTCAGGCAAGATTTTTGGGCATCAAAGTGCCCCTGGGGCTACCAAAACTCCTGAGGTGTGGCCGTGACTGGCAAAGCTCCCGGTGCTGGGTTGAACTCCTGCTGGCAGGAGCGGGCTTGAGATGTTCACTGCTCCTTCCTCACTGAAAGCCGCAGCATCTCAAGACTCTACACTTCACCTCTCTAGCCAGACTTTTAGGAAACACCTCCCCTCCAAAGGTAAATCCTGAGATGCCAGTTCTGCATCTCAAGGCAGCTCAGCATCCGCATGGCCTGCACTGCAGGTGCCCGAGGATCAGCATCATAAACATCATTACTAATTAAAAAATCAGGGCCTAAAATAAAGCAAGCATTATGGCTACAGCCCAGTCATACCATGGGAGGTCTTGATTAACAGGGCTCTGTTAATGACACAAATTAGCTCATTAGTATACAGATGATTCGGTAACCGGCTGCAGCAGTGAGGGAAGGAATCCAAAACACCTCATTAAAGCTCTCCCATGCGGCCAATGTCCCAAGACTCAGCCAGCAGCGCTGCAGCCACTGCTACAGTCCCTGCAGCCATTTCCTCCTCTGGGAGACCATCGAGGGACAAGGAGACATCGAGGAGATCTCCCCCTGAGGCATTGCTGCTGCTGGGAAACTCAACTTTTAAACCACCTTAACCCACGCTTTTCTGCAGACTCGTCCATGCCGGGTTGTGAAGGGGACTCAGCCCATTGCCGGGACTTCAAAGGCACCACAGCCAACACCAGCCCCTCTTTCCTTAACCCTCATCCCACCGCTCACGTCCAGGTTCAGAATCAGCCACGTACCCATAAAACGCCTGTTCCTCACAGCACCTCATTTGTCTTCATGCCACACGAACCAAGACAGCCAGCTAAACTCCCAGTTAGCCACACATCGGTGGCTAAAAGCACACTCGCCACCCAAAGCTACAAGCATCTGATGTGTAAAGAGAAGACATTCATTCTGTCCTATTACACCCTACATTTGGGTGGACAAATAAATTAGTAATGTCACCTCTTTCATTACAAGAGCAGCACAGTGTGTTTGCTCAGGCTGCCATACAACAAAGAGTAAAAGAGAAAGCTCCTGGGAGCCGGGCACTGCCGTTTCTGGTTCACAGCATGGTGAGAGGAGATGCTGCCACTGGTCCCTTCTGCACCTGCAGTTCCCTCTGCCAGAGCAGCTCCTCCTGCAGCTGCCAGGGCAGCAGTTTCTGCAGCATCTTACCTGGGTTTTTTTGTCCACTGCCCTCCCTTGGCTGTGTTTCCTCTCTGACTTGCCAAACCCACTTCTCGCAGAAGAATGTACCAGCCCTACTACCCTCCCTAAATCACGTGGCAGGCTTAAAAAAAACAGAGGGAGGAAGGGAGTAAGAAGAACGAACACTACATTTTGGGCTGTTTTCTTTGCCTTTGGGGTTTTCCTTCAGCACTCATTCCTCTCTTACAAAATTTGCCAGTAATGCTCTGATGCAGGCAGCCAGGGCTAGGACGGGACAGGAGGAGACCTGGTGAAAGGCTTTTGGGACACCCGAGACCTCACTGCTGCAGAATGCGTCTGCACGTCCTGTGTCCTCTCTGTGCTGGCTGGTGCCACTGTCCCTGCCATGGGCAGACTGGCAGGTGAGCGCAAGGATGCACAGGGGTCTGCAGACCTCAACCCCCAAAGGTGCCCTCTGAGCCCGCGGGGAGGTCAGAGACAAGACCTGTCATTAAACCTCCCGAGGGAAACACAAACTATGCAAAAGGTACAGGACAGCGGGCACAGAACAAGCAACGCCACTAAAGCAGCATCACTGCACCCACGCTCTGCACGGGCACGTAAAGTGGAGGAGAGAAGTGGGAAAAGGTCGGATATTTTAAGCTACCATTTGTGATGACTGCCTTTGATTCTCCCCAGCTCTGTGGAAAAAAACCCCCTTCCCTCTCCACAGCTCGCCTTTCAGCTGGCAAAGCCTACTGAACCCTGCAAGAAGAGCAAGTCCAGGATCAAGGCTTTTTTCCACAAGGATGCTGAGATGCGCTGAATGGGAGGGGAGGGCCAGAGCGACAGCGCGAACAATGGCATCACCCGAGAGCGTGCTTCAAACAGCAAAGCGGTCGGGCGGACCGGGGCTGCTTCGTTCCCCACTGAAGGCATCGCAGCCCCTCTGCTCCTGGCTGCTGCACAGGAGCTGCGGCTCAGCCGCATCCTCGCAACCCCGCTCGGCCTCTGGGTACCACAGGCTCCTGCGAGGGATGGAACCACAAACAGGGTCATGTTAGCCCTGACGTGGGACAACAGATGAAATCTTCAGGTGTAGAAGCTGGAAAGTTTAAGCAGCACATCTAAGTTTTTACTTACTTGTTTATTCAAGCACCAATGAACCTTTTCAGGAAAAAAAAACCCTGCAGCCCGCCTTGCGAAGTCACGGTGAAATGATTGTCACATTTCAGTCAAACAAAAACCCGGCTGAGATGTGAACTTTAAATAAAGTGAGAGAATGTAGAAGTAACAGATTGCCTGCTCATTTGCAGGGGCGGCATCGCGTGCGCTTTTGTGGGAAGGGAAGGATTTCACAAACCATCTGCCAAAGTCTGCTGGGCCACAAGTTGTCCTAGGACAACAGCTCAGAAATACTGCTTCAATGTTTCCTCCTTTCTGAGTCCACATTGCAAGCTCAGGAACATGTAAACCCACCTTCCCAGTCTCTTCCTAACCACTGCTATTTTAAAGCAAGCTCCAAATTTTAAAAAGTCCAGAAAAATGCCACTGTAGAGCAGTAAGAGAAGGGACAACACAAACCTCAGACCCTGGGTGGGGGGGAAAGCGTGATGCTTCAGCTCTCCAGGCATCGCTTGCTTTGGCAGGAGCAGCAGAGAGAGGACAGCGAGATCCCCGGCAAGGTGGGACGCCTCCAAGAGGGAGAGCGAAAGGCAGGCAGCATATCTAATCACATTTGCTAAACTACCATCAAGCAGCAGTGGTAATACGGGGTTGCCTCCTGCCACACAACTATGAATGCGAAATTCAGAGCAAATCGATGGAATGGAACGGCCGGCTCTCGTCCTCGGGCTCTGCACGCTATCAGCGGGATCATAAATATACCCGAGTCCTTACCTACAGTATATTCAGTGCAAGAGCCGTGCAGTCTCTTGTTTCATGTCACACACACAGTCCCAGAGCAGCCTGAAGTTTGAAACACCAGGCCACAAAAAAAAAAGAACAAGTAAATCAGACGGCAGTATGGATTTTAGGCAACAGGGGTTGGGGTTTTTGTTTGTTTTTGAGAGAATCTGCCAGTCCACTGAAAACGTGCCACGCAGGGACACAAGGCAAGCAAAACCCTCCCAAAGCCCTGAACTTTTACAAGCCCCCAAAGCCACTGATACTGTAACAGCTGAAGCTAAATTTCCCTGCCACAGCTCATTAACAAACTCGTTAATTCCCTGATTTCATTAGCCTCCTCCACGTAAGCATGACCCAGGCCATGAGGCTAAGACTTTGCCTCCCCCAGCCGCTACCCATCACTCCAATCCCTGCTTCCAGCTGCAGGGTGAGCCAGTTGGGCAGAGCTCCCCAGGACCCCGCGCTGGGCTGTCAGCGGCCCCCACGCCGGACAGGGAAGCAGCTGGCTCCCGATGCCCCCGGGGAGCTGCACACCGCTTAATGGCTCCACTTTCGAGGGAACATTGATTTGAGAGGAGCACAGGGACAAACCTAATGGAGTGGCACTATCAGCCCGCTGTAATGCTTCCCCATTAATTTAGGGTAAGAGGTGCCAGAGGACTGCCGGGAACCTGTTTACGGCTGCATGGAAAAGATGCACCATGAGCAGCCAGGGACCAGATCCACCACCATGGCTGCTTCCAGCCAGGTCAGCTGCAAGGGTGTAGACCACAATGCTGGTCCACATGGGTGCCCGCAAGCCAACAGAAACTGTGACCACAAGGATCACAGAATCACAGATGGTAAGGGTTGGAAGGGACCTCTGGGGGTCATCTAGTCCAACTCCCCTGCCGAAGCAGGGTCACCTACAGCAGGCTGCACAGGACCTTGTCCAGGCGGGTCTTGAATATCTCCAGAGA
>Ga0065711_1027458_pt1 | contig 49243 bp, 23 predicted proteins | sample Hoacrofraction12_FD_59098 | JGI IMG/M metagenome (GOLD analysis project Ga0065711, IMG submission 59098) | Hoatzin crop microbial communities from Cojedes, Venezuela - Epithelial fraction 12 v2 (version 2) | ecosystem: Host-associated > Birds > Digestive system > Esophagus > Crop | place... | reverse complement strand
TGGACGGGGTCCTGTGCGGCCTGCTGTAGGTGACCCTGCTTCGGCAGGGGGGTTGGACTAGATGACCCACAGAGGTCCCTTCCAACCCCTACTATTCTGTGATTCTGTGATTCTATGCCAATAATGTCTGCTATAGGGTTTGGGAGCAGGTACCGTCCTGTCAGTGTGTTGTCACCAGGTTTGTTCCCAGCACTCGGAGGGCCTGAACTGAGTATCAAGAAATACAGAAAAGAACAAGCCAGAGTTTTCACTTGTTTTTTGTGTCTTTCCTTGTTGCTTGAAACATTCCACATCAACTGCTAGAATCGTAAAAATTTATTTACAGATTAATATGGATGACAAACGGGTGTCTTCATTTCTGTATTCATTATGCAGAAAGTTGGTTAAGATTGTCTGCTTTTTCCTGGGAGCAGACTGTGTTCCAGTTGTATTTAAACTGGCACCCCCAGAGAAAACATAGCTAAGATTATCTTTCTAACCACTGGATGTCATCAGTGTGTCACATAATTGCAGTTAAGGAGACACCTACCTGAACACAGGACATGCTAATGTATTTCTTTGCGAGATTTAACATAAGTGCATAAATTATGAAAATATTTTTAAACTACTAAAGTCTTTGAATGCTTTATGAAGGATAGTGTTGCTACAAGCTCTGCAGAATTGTCCTGTCAATATGATTTATTATGCCACTGTCATAAATTATAACTTAAGTGCTTTTCTGTGGAATTAGGGCATCACATACTCAGCATTTCTAAATCCTAAGAATATTAATAGCTTCAGCTATTGTCTTTCATTTAAGTTGTTCTTTGAAACTGTAGAGTTAGATATCTAAGAAATACTTTCATACTGATCTGAATATCTGTTACATTTTTAGAGTCAAAAGATAAAAATACTAGGCCTACTGCCTTAAATCATATTTCTCTTCTAGAAGATGTAGTATATGTAGCTCTATTGAATGTAATTACCTCCAACAGCCAACACTAGTATATGGCTTATGTTAAAGTAGCTTGGAAGACAAAAGTAGAAGATTCCCCAGTCCCTGTGTATCTCTCTTTGTCTTGTTTAATAGTTTCTGTAGAATAGAATTCTTTGAACTTTAAAAAAATAACTAATATAAAAACTAGAGGTGTTCAAATAACTGATGACTTGCTTCAGTGACAATATATGCAGGAGGTAGGTTCCTTTTAGACAAGCCTCACTTTTTTCAGGATAAATTACACTTTATTTCTTTTCTTTTTTTTTAAAAAAAAAAGGAATTGGGAAGAAGCAAAGTCGTTATAGGAAGATACAGGAATAATTTATAAGCAGGGGGTCATAGCTCTGATACTGCTTCCTTTTATGCTGTGTGTTGCTGCAACTAGAAATGTGTGTAGGAGATACAAGTGTTGGATTCAGATCTTCACTCTGTCTGGATCAGAGCAGACACACGAACTGATCTCTCTCACTTCTCAGGAAGATTCCCTATATACAGCATTATAGGCATGGTGGGATGCACTTCTCTGCATCTCTGACATTCTTCTGCTTCACAGAATTACTGAGATAGTCACTGAGACATGCAGTCAGACCTTGAGTCTTATCCTGTGGCATGTCGAGTAGGATTCACTTCTCGAGTGGGATAGGGAGGAATCTAGATTTTTAAATTCCTTTTTTAAGAAGCTAGCAGGAAAGATAGAAATTATTGATTTCTGAAAAGTCGAAATTAACTATTTTGGTGTTTGATTAATAGACGATTCCCTCAAGAAATAGGTAAATTCACTGTAGTAACTATGACTGGCACCTCTGGAAGTTTCTACTTAATTTCTGGGCTCCTCCCAGTTTGGCTCGGTGCTCACTTTCATATGAAAGAAGCATGCTTAACAGTCCAAATTGATCTCTCATCAGTGTTTAGGCTATCATTTAATGCTGCTAATTTTCAATGTGTGGAACAAAAAATACACTTTGGCATTGCACTTTGGAAATATTGTTGTTATTATTGCTACTACCATTATTCCCAAACCAAATCATTCATTTCAGGTTGCATAATACCAAGTGTGTTTTATGAAAGAAGTGTGTTCTACTTCACAGTATGGAAATACATATGAATGTGTTATGGAATAAGTTGTTTACATTTACGTTGCTCTTTCCAGTTAAGGGTATCAGATTCTCATCATGCTGAGTACTCGTAATTAATTATTCTGGGAATTTGTGGCACAGTAAGATTAAATGAAGAGATTGAAAGGAGCCCGTGAAAAGGAATGCCAAATTTATATCATGACTTAGATGCCATAGGAGGTTTGCAATGGTTCTGTTGACTGGACAGAAAAATAATTTAAGTGAAGATGAGGGAGGGTGGTGGGCAGGTAGAAAGACAATGGCAAGTGTTTTTCTTTCTCCTTCAGGGCCTCACTTGAGAATGAGAAATTTGGCGATCATTAGGTAGAGGAAAATTGTGTCACCATCCAGTGCTTGCACTGCTGTGCCTGTTTTTTTGCAGCTATTGCATTCGTATTTTAATTCCAAATCAGATGCCTTCCCAGTGCAGAATATCTCATTTCTCATCTGCCTCTGAACCCAAGACTCTAATTTGACAAATAACTTTTGGCCGACACGATGAATGAAAATACTGTGTCTTTCTGTAACTGTCTGCAGTTATAGAAACAACACCTATTTTCTGTGAGTTGTAAACTAAAAGTCATGAGTTACACATTTTATTTACGGTAAAGAAGCTCATCCTTATGACAATAATAAGTCTTTTCACAGGAATTACAAGAACACTCACCTTTGTTGGATCAGAACTAGATAGCAAGTTGTAACATGCTCACTAATAAGGTGCACCCAAATATGTCCACATTGTATAAACAACTCTTTATCAACTGATCATACTTTACATTTGCATGTCTAGCCCGTGTCTATATCATGAATTTTTATTTTACGGTTTCTACATTCTAGATTTCTCATTGCATTAGTCTGTAGGTAAAATGAAATTCTACAATATGTAATTAGTAAAGTTACCTCATAACTACATGTATCCCTTTTGCTAGTTCACACCCATTTAAAATTTACAAGTCTGTAAAGGTTTATCCAAGATAGTGTCATGGTTTCCAAATTCCCAGTCACTGCTGTGACTACTCCTTGTAAAATGTGGCATTCCTAATGTACAACATTAAGTTTCCTTCAGTTGGCTACATGTAGTTGCAGAATAGTGGTAATTTTCCTGAAATCAACCACATTGTTGTCTGACCTTTTTGTACAAATGCTGTTTTATGATGCAATTATTTATTTTGTTTTAGAACCATCAGATATTGAAGGAAATATGGAATCTGCTACAGTGATTGATTTAATTCCATGGATGGAATATGAATTCCGGATAATAGCAACAAACACTTTGGGGACAGGAGAACCTAGTATGCCATCACAGAGAATTAGAACTGAAGGCGCTCGTACGTAAACAGAAAATGCCAAGTTTTTTAATCTGCTTCTTGATTTTCACATTTGTATTAATCAATTTTGTAATTGTATTTTTTATTTTTAGAAAAAGCAGTTTATAATATGCAAGACGAGAGAATATATTTTCAGCCACGTACTACTGCATCAAAGTAGACAGGAAAGAAACACCGTGATACAAATGGCAAATTTGCCTCTATTGGTGGAACAGAATCAGACTGTATCTTTCAGAGATCCTCCACTGTATCTATCGGTCAGGTTGTGTGTGCATGAATGCATGCACATGCTTGGGACCAGGGTGCAGGATTTAGGAGAAAACATGCGTATGTGGATGTCCATTTGCTGTTTGATTTGTATTCTAACTAAAGAACACGTGAGAGGATGTGTGTCGTGGATAATGTCACTTCTTTGATTGAAAGTGTGGTCTTGTGTCTTCTTATTCTATGTCAAAGACGTGACATTATCCGACACAACATATGCCCTTATCAGTCTAATTGCTCAGTGTTAAATCTCAGAGCATATTTAAGGATATCCTTTAGGCTCAGCAGCATACTTTTAAAAATGAGTTCTCTGAAATGAGGAATTAGATGTTATTATTGAAGTTAATACATTCTGGTTTGACTGTACAAAAGAGATAACAGCAGTGCTCTAGGAGGTAATGTATCACTGCAAAAAGGCTGTGTCCAACAAAGCCTGTATACCGTTATAGCCTCCTGAACACATATGAGCACCCACATGCATCCTAGATATATTTACAATTGTTGTCCCATAGCTTGAGATTTGAAACTAGAAATGCAAAACCAAAGTGTGAAAATTTTTTATTTTTTGCAATTATACCTGCTAGGTTATCGCTTTGGTTAGATAGTGCTTTTAAAACAAAATGTATTTGCATTGAAAATTTCAAAACATTTATTAAAAAAGACCTACATTTGGTCCACTAAAAATTTTGCTGCTTAGGGAGAAAGGAAATGCCAATTGGTTAAATTAATCTGGACAGGGAAGGAAAAGCCATAGAACTTTAATACTAAAGTAAAAGGAAATTAATGCCTATAAAATTGACTCAGCATCACATGTTTTATGACTCGACAGCTTTATTTGAAGGCCCAGGAATCTGACTGAGAAATCTACCCATGCTTCTTGGAGTGCCTGGTGCACAACAGACATTTTTGAAATGTCAGAAAAGAGACAGAAAGGGAGAGGAAATAGTGCTCACAGGTGGAATAGTGGCAGTGTCCTGCAGTTTGCAGTGCGCCATATTCATGGTGTTCGTTGTAGCCTCCCAGAAAAAGGCATATCCTCCAGTTCTGTAGCAGGATGCAATGCTTTTGCAAGAGATAGTCTGTTTAGCCTGTTGTCTGATTCCCCCTGCACAGCACCACTGTCGTCTCTGGCAGACTGTGAGACCTTTTTAGTGAAACAAAGCAAAATGCTAATGTAGTCTTCCTAGGCATCAGTCAGCATTTCTTGCCATGCCAAAATAGGGTGTAAATCCGTAACAGTTTGCAGATGAACCTCTGTGCCCAAGTGCATTTCCTGCCAAGAGCTGGAATTTGTGATGAGCAGCGGAGATAGGATTTGGGTCGCACTATCAGCTGCCAGGGTACTACAGAACCAGCACTGCGTGTGTGTTCTCATGTAAATCTGAAGCAGGTAAATATTTTATTGCACAACCAACCACCCATGTCCACACATTGTAGTTATTTTTAACATTTGTCCTGTGCTAGATAGCAACAAACAGTGCTGTGCCTTTGTTGTACTGTATGACAGATAGCATCTGTTAAACTCAGGTGTTATCAGTGGCTTTTTTTGAAGTCTCTCTTCTTGTAGATAACTGTAATTTCAGTAACATTTTTTATTAGCATGCTAAGAATGTGTGCTACGATTTTTCTTTTTAATGAAATCTGCTTGCTTCATCAATAATGCTTCACAGTGATTTCTTGATATTCAGTGGATCAAAATCTGCTTTTATGTATTTTAGCTTCTGGATGCATTAGACTAATTGTCTAAGAATAGCTGTCTGAATTAGTAACCTGGTGTTAATGGAGAGAGAAACCTGGGTTTAATGGTTGAGAGAATGAGGGAGATGAAAGTCTTTTTTCTCTTCTCTGGCAGCCTGTGTATCTTCTTTGACTACTTAAGCATTCTAGCAAACCTCTGCTTCTTAGCACTAGTTACATGCTTATAATAGATAGTGTGACTACTGTGTATTTCAGTGATAACAAGGCCGAGTAATAAGTTCAAGCTTCCTCGTGAATTGTCATGATATGTAATGTTTAGTCTCATTCTCCACTAATTTGTCTTCTGGAAGGCCACAAGTAAATAATGCAAACCATGCACTGAATGCTGATTTCAATTTCAAATTTATTGTTACATATTTTTATCCTTCTGAAAACATTTGTTCTTCTCTACTTTGTGTTTCCCCTCAGCTGACCCTCAGAGAAGACCTCAGCAAACATCTTACTAAAGTTGTGGGCGAGTGCTTAGGAATGATTCCCTGACTATCTTGTGACATTCACTGATTAGTGGAGCAAATGACTGTTCATATAAGAATTTTTAACACAGAGAACATGTTCATGTAGGTAGGGCATCTAGGGAATGCATGATCACCTGGGGCATATATTGAACGCACTGTAGGTCGGCCATCATTTCGCAAGTTTTCAGTGGTATTTTGGGTGTTTTCAGTATTGAGTGACAGCAAATAAATACACAAAGACTGTAGAGGATAGCAATAGAATCATCACACTTAGTGCAAAGAGTCTTACGGAGAATCTCATTTCTCGTTAGAGAAATCAGAGTGCAGGCCTAATTTGTGATGGAGTGCTTGAGAGTATCCTGCTTTACCACTCAGCAGTGCACTAATGATCGATCAATAGATTTTTATTTCATTACACAGAATATCAGTGTAAAATGCAATTAGTAAATTACTAAGTGCTATGCCAGCTTCGCTTCTGAACATGCCAATCAGAGACATGTGTCACTAATCTAGAATAGGATTAGGATGCCAGTGCTTCAATGATACATACATAGGTTTAGCATTATACATTGTGAGTAAATCCGTTGAAGCAGATGGAACTAATCACTGTCTGGTAAGGAAGATACATGTGCAGGTCCTGGGTGCTTGAGCCCTTGCCATACCAACATCTGAGGAAGCACAAGAACAATACACAGCGCTTCTCTTAAGACCTGTAAGGCATGTTCTGTTTCTGAATATTCAGTTAAATATTTGTAGAGAATATGGTTAAAAAGAATGATTGATTGCTACCTATGGTTAGGACTGTCATGTTTCCCACAGCAGTAGCTATACATTAGTCTTGGCAAGACCACAGCCTCTCACAGCTATTACAGACTATCATTATTTTAATTTTGTGTGCCACGTGTGCTCATTGGCCCTCCTGGTAAAAAGAGTAAATAGTGATATTTTCACTGACTGCATACGTCGTAGTCATTTTTCTTGTCTCTTCTATTTTTCTAGCTCCTAATGTGGCTCCTTCTGATGTTGGAGGAGGGGGTGGAAGCAATCGAGAGCTGACAATAACATGGATGGTAGGTATTGCACTGAGATGGCACGAAGCATATACTTCCTTTTGTCTATTCTTGCTCCTCCTGAAACCCACAGATGGTTTGTCACTGGCTCCTGTGGCAGCAGGATTTGTACACAGTATATAAGTTTTCAGACTTCTCTCATCAAAATATGTAAGAAGGAGACAGTATTTTGGATATTTATGTATTGGACATTTCTAAAATAGAATCTAAAACAGTCTCTGAGCATGTTTCAAAGAGATCGAAACACATATTGACTATGATAATGCATTGATGTAACTGCATTTGAAAATTCTGCATATTGTAGCTTTCTTCAAGACTTTTTTAAGTTACAATCTGAATAGCATGCAGATTTACTTGCTACAGCTAAAAGTATAACATCTTAACTATCACTTTAATGTGCTGTGCACAGATTTACAGGCTTTATGAAAAAAACAGAAAATACATTGCCATTCTCTGAACTAGCCTGTCATAATTATTAACTGGAGTTTTACGAAAATTCTTGTATATTGCCATTTTATAAGTTATGCTCATGTGACTGATAACACAAAACAGTGTTGCCTCACACTGTAATTTAGCCATTCATTGATACCCACGTACTGATGAAGTTGTTCTTCAAGCCATTAATGTCTTTAATGATTATGTATTAAGTGAAATAAAGAAAGGGGAAAGAGGCATGGACAAAATGTTAATCACAGAAATAATGGAATCAAAAGGCAAAAAAATTACAGCATTACCAAAAAAGCTTTTCAGTAAGCAAAGTCTTGAAAATTTCATCTCTCATATACCATAGGTATTCAGTCCATGATATTTTGTCTTTAAAAAGTCTTGTATATATAGCTATATATAAAAATGCTGTCTTCATTCTGGTATTGAAGCAATGGTTTTTAAAATTTATCTGTACTGTGGGGAAAAAGATGCTTCTGAAAACAGGGAAGAAGAGAAAAGAGACAAGAAGACAGAAAGAAAGCAAAACCCAGAACAAGAGAGGATAAGAATTTAAAAGCAAAGTTGTTGTGTAGGCAAAAGTTGCATGGAAGAGAGATTTGAAATCTTTTGAAGGGTATTTGAGAAAGCTAGGGAGGAGAAATAAAGCAAAAAAAAGCCTGTCATCTGATTATCTGATTCATGTCAGAGCCTATCAGTATCCAGCAAAAACAGAGTTGCAGAAGCATTACCTCTGGCAAAGAAAGATGATTAAATGTTATGTTTGAAAAAATTACCAAGTTTATCTTGCTATTGACCTCTCTGTTCACCTTCATAAGGCTATGAGGCACGTAAGGGATGTTACTCCATTTGTGTCTTTTGGGGAATAGTTTGTTTCAGAGGTAGCAGCTTACTTACCTCTATGAGGAGTGCTTTTTCTTGTGGAAAGTAATGTAAAGTTGACTGAGTCATTGTTGTATAGCGGTCCTCCTTATGAATGCACAAATTTTAATCCGTATGCATATTCACTTCTTTTTGTACGTAAGGTTGATCATGCATGTTTGGAAAAGCTCTCAAGTATGACACAGAAATAGTCAGCCATGTTTGGGCTAGCAGATTTGGGCTTTCCTGGGGTTTTTTTGGGGTTTTTTGTTTTTGGTTTTTTTTTTAGTTCCATTCAAAATATTTATTCAGTCTTTATTTTAGCAATGGATTTATCTAAAGAAAAAATTTCTAAGTTTGTGAAAAAGGAGGATCCACATTTCTGTTAAAATATATTGAAAAAGTTATTTGTTAGTTCCACTGACAATAGGTTAGGAAGTAGATGTACCCTAATTGGTTTGATTCTGATCTTTATTTATTGTGTAAGAGCAAAAATCAAATAAGAGCACATGCAATGGACAGTTGCACAAGACCTAGATTATTTTATAAATAATTTATAAAAACTTTAACAAGCTACAGAGCTAGTTCTTGCATTGCATGTAAAGACCCGTACTCATGGCATTTTCAGTGCAGTGAAAACTTGGCTGTGACTGAACTAAAACCAGGAGAATAGTGACTAATGCGAGATCTGAAGTACAAGATCATTTCAGTCTTTCCTGTACACCCACGTAGTTGTGTATTCCAATTATTTCTCTCCACTAATGTCATGCTTTTTACCTCTGTTCTGTAATAAGTAGCTCATTTAGTCAGACAAATTAAGCATGGCTTCAAACATTTACTTCCCAAGAATCTTCCATACTATGTCTAGCAAGTGTTTTTGAACAGAGGCATTAGATTTACAGAGCCTGCCTGTCAGACAACAATATATCTATCTGTAAGGCTAAGATAAAGGTGTATATTGATTCCCCCAAATGTGCTGACATTTGCATATGCTACTCAAAATAGTCGCTAATTAAGAAGAGAAGAACAAAATGTATGGCAGGTTCACATGTTGCTGCCAACCCCCTTTCAGCTTTTGCTATGATTCATAAGCCCCGGTTGAATGAGACAGCCAGAGATGCAATCAACGCTCTTCTGAGTCTTGTTTTGAAAGAAGAACTGAGAATGAGCGCTAGGAGTGGCATGCCCATTCTTCCTCATTTTTCCCCATTTGTCTTTCCCTCTTAAGTTTTGTTTTTCAAAGTTTTTAGTGGATGCTACAAACTATTCAGCTACTTATACCTACTTATTATGTGCAGCCATTGGAGGGCAAGCTGCTTTCAACATTTTATTTAAGACCTGCCAGAATATAATTTTTAAATGCCACTCCCGGCTTTCTAAAATTTGCTGTGGCTGAAAATCATCCTGAGACTAGGACCGCGTCCACATTGCTTATTTTGGCACATGAGATATGATTCTGGTTTATTTAAGCAGCTACATACAATGATGGATTCAGAAGGCAAGCTAAAGAAGGTGACTCGGTCCGTGAAATCTTCTACGTTTTGAATTGCAAGGTTGCCTATGAATCTGAACTTAGGTACATGAAGATACATTAGCTGTGCTGGGAAACTGGGTATCCAATTTTCACCTGACGTCCAGTCAGACCTGAGGTAGAAAACAAGCTAAGACACGAGTTATACCTCATCCAATAGGTAGACTCAGAATATGCCTGACACACAGAAAATTAAGCACATGAAATAGATTGACTGGTATTTTTTTTTTCCATAGCTGATTCGTAGTTAGAATCTTTGCCTGGTGGCTTATGGTTAGCGTCACAACTAGAGACCAAATATCCATCTCCTTTTTGGAATGAGGGGTTTCTCAAATTTTGTCTATTGGCAGTCGTCTTAATTACCAATTGTACTTAAGTCATTCATGCGTTCTCAGAAGTTATGTTATAGGTAGATGGGTATCTTTCAACTGTCTAAAGCTCCATTATAATCCATATTTGATATATATCAGCATTTTACCTGTATTCCCCAGAAAAACCAAGGAAGTTATGTGTGTATATACCTGCAGTCAGCTGCATCCATCAGTTGTCTTCTGCAACATGGAGTCATGGCTAGAGTACCCACCCAGGAAGCAATCCCATGCCAAAGCACTGATGTGTAGGGAGCTTCATCTGGAACCACCTTTCTGTCCTCAGTCAGCTGAAGGCTGCCTGCCTTTAATATTGTTGTATTGTTGTTCTTCTGACTTTAGCCCTGATGTTGCGGAGTGGTGAAACTTTACAGCAGCAACACAGAAAATGGGATGTGATGGGATCTGGATAGCTGGCACACCTGGGGCAGGGGTCAGTTAACCTTGAGCTGAGTGAAGTCAGAAGTCCCAGCCTTCGGTCTGATCCTGTACATTTTGCTTGGAAGCTTTGTCATGGAGAAAAAAAGTCCATCATTCATTTGTCACATTTTTCAAATTGTCAGACATTTTTCAAATTTTGAGTTCTAATACGTGTGTTTGCCTTAATGTTTTTCTTGTATTATGTATACTAGTGTTCTAATTCATGTGTTACATTTCTGAAGTCAAAACTTAAATGTTTCTGTTGTTCCAAAAACTCAGTGAGTTTTCACCAGAATTTTCTTTCTCAGAGAATCTTTGGAGTTTCATTCTAGCTTCAAACAAATACGAACATCAGAATTTGTGAGCTAGGGTTTGTTTGGCTTATTCCACTGTTAATATCTAAGTTTCATAAATACTTGCTCAGAATCTCTCCACACGTATTGGCTGAAGTGCTAGAGCAGTGGCTAAACACCTACGGAGAATAATCACTGTGTTGCACTGCTCCAGGACCTTTCCCTCAAAATAAGCTGTTTCATCTCTGTGAGCATGGGAAAAGGTGATGCAGGAAGTCTATTTTTAAAGGGTGCTTCTAGTCAGCCTTCAGATGCACTGATGGATGACATGATTTGGCCCGTTGGGTGCACCATCTAATAGTTGTGGTAAAGGCTCTGTGGACTGAGGAAGGATCACTGAATGTAAGAGCTTTGGTAAATGAAACAAAATTCATTACAGCAGATGGTTTTCCCTAATTTTATATTTTCCAGTATTCCTAGGTGTAGGAAATCGCTATAGTTTTAAGAAATATTTTGGATAGATACCTTTAATGCTCATGCTGAAAGTGGGAGTCATTTCACTTAAAACTTTTACCAGTTAGAAGCTAAATGTAAACCAGCAGCTGGACCCTCTCCATCATCAGTGAAAAGTGGTAGGATGAATCATTCTTTGAATGTGTCCATCTCCCTTCATCAGCTGTGCAAGTTACCTAGGTGACGAACTTTAGGTAAATTAATATAATTTAGGTCAGCCACATAGATTTTCTCTTCTGTCTCTCTATTTTGCAAGGATATCTGTCTGTACACATACACATGGACCCATATACTTGCATAGCGTGTCTGTGTCTCATGTTCACTGTCCCTTACTCCTTAAGAATGCCCTTTTTGCTAGCTACAGCTGACAACAGCTTTGATAGATAATCATTCTTTGTTTCTTTCTGTAGGAGATAACATGATGTGTCTTGCACTGAGTTTGGATGAGGAACAAGATCTTAAAATGTTTTGGTAGCATATACTACTGCACATCTGCGTAACGAAGATGGTGTATTTTTAAAGGAAGATGGTGTATTTTTAAGGGGGTGGCAACAAACCGTAGAAGCAAACCAGAAGGAAGTGGAACATTAGTTCAGTATTTTTACAATGTGTATATCAATGCTTTCTGTGTTATCTGTATTTCATTAGAGATCCATTTGTTTAGTTGGCTACAAAAAATAATGTTTTCTGTTTTGCCTCTTTAGCCTTTGTCAAGAGAATACCACTATGGCAATAACTTTGGCTATATAGTGGCGTTCAAGCCATTTGGTGAGAAAGAATGGAGAAGAGTTACAGTTACTAATCCTGAAATTGGCCGATATGTCCACAAGGATGAATCAATGCCACCTTCAACCCAGTACCAAGTAAAAGTGAAAGCTTTTAACAACAAAGGGGATGGACCATTCAGTCTCACTGCTGTCATTTATTCAGCACAAGATGGTGAGTAAAGGTTCCAGATAAGTTTTACACTGAGAGCCCAGATCAGCACTACCAACATTGGTAGTGTCAGAGACCAAGAACCAGGTCTCTGACACTGATTAATACAGCAACATATGCCTTCGGCAGGGAAGGTGTGTATTGCTCACACAAAACACTTGCAGGTGTTCTGAATAAACAACTTCAGACTCCTTTTTCTTTGTGATGGAGAGCACTTGGTTGTACTTGCTGTCAATGAGCAATACACAAAAGCGTTCAAGATTCTTCACACAGCTTGTTAAAAGATTTAAGAATTTAAAAAAAGAGATTCTGATCTTCATATTGATTACCTAAAAGATTTACATCATCATCCAGTGATGTCTATGTGATCTTAATACGTGTATTTGACCTGTTATTCAGTAGATCAGTATCAGAATTTAGCCCAAAATTGTAATGGAATGATAGTTCAGCCGTATCCAGTTGTATTTCCAGCATGTTTAGAGTCTATTATAAAGTATCCCTGCCACATTCTTTATTCTGGTTTGGATGATAGAGCTATCAAGTGAATAATTTAATGAAAACCTCTTTGACATTTCACTAAAATCTTTTTGTTAATTCTTACTGGAATTGTTTCACACACTGTGATCTTTAGGATTGAAGTTTAGATGACATTTCCAAACCTAACAGGAAAGAGAAAGTACTAGAAGGTTTACCTTAAACCAGAATAAATATATACAAATCCTAATTGCAGCATAATCACTCAAGCCTGTTTTAAAAAATCTGATTTATTAATTTCTGCCAGAACACAAAGAAGAATTGTTCGTATTTTTCTTTCCATAGAGCAGTCTCCTTCACAAAGTCAACAGATCCAGACCAAAGAGCCAAGAGGAGGGATATGATAACAAAGCCACATTCTCACACTTCCGACTATGTTCTTTCCTCTGTGTACTTTAGGGGAGATTTATGTTCATGATTCTCATTAGTACTAATAGGAACTTTGCACACAAATTGCCCACACACAGAGAAAAGATGAAATAGTCCTGTTATTTCTTACAATAATTCAGAATTCAAGCTAGCAACACTTAGCTATCTGAAGAGATTAGTACTAATCCTTTTTCTCTGAAAAGCGTACCTTAGGATATCATCTTCAACAGCTGCTGCAGCAACAGATGGTTGTTTTTGCAGTTGTATAAATGGGTTAGTAAATAGCTGTGGTGTAATACGAGCCATATCTCCAAATAACATTTCAGTATCCATCCTTGCTCAGAGACATTATCGACAACTGACTGATAAGCTCCCACGTGTTTATGTTAGGATTACACTGACCACATCAGGGATGGCAGTATGTTTGTATAGCTCTCTAAGTTCGGAGACATGGCAGAGCCTCGTAGCTCCAAAAGACAGACAAAAGCATATGTGCAGTAGTGCCAGCTTCCAGATAAAGAAACCACTTCGGTGACTGCTGGTGTTCTAACATAGACTTTAGGAAAGTGCAGACACTTGATAGAAACCCTTGTGGTTAAATAATGCCAGGTCGAGGCTGCAAAAGGAATAGAAGCTCAGTGACCCTACTTCTTTTCTTTAATTTCAAGCACAAGAGGCAGCAAAACAGTCAGATCCATGGTGCTTCAAACCTTACCAGTAGTGCTCACAGATCCTGTGCAGAGCTGTGTCCCGGACTACTGACCATATCAAATCCGGGAGCTGAAGGGTGGGTTAGAAGGAATTTTTCCAATAGGTGTTATGAAAGTTACTCCAAAGAACATTCTGCAGAGTTTTCTGCCAACATCAGGATTTGTACAAAGTCACCTCAGTACCTTGTAGCACGCTCACTGGCTCCCAGCCTGTCCTTTGTATAGTTATGCTTAGAAGATAATTATGTGACGACCACTATTTTTTCGCTGAAGAGAACATACTGTGAGGCCCACTTGATTGCTTCTTTTATTGGTAGAATTACCGAATTAGAAGTCTGGAGAAAAGCAGCTGATGTCATCTTTCTGGCTCAGGAGAGACTGCAAAATATTTGTAGACCATGAATGCCAAATAGGGATATGAATTATTTGGAGCTCCTGAACAAGCATAAGCAGATGAAGTATTGTTTAGAGCATTGTATCAGCAAAATCCCTGGCAGTTGGAACTTTTCAATGTGAAACCCTTTGGCAATTTCCGTAATTGAGACAATGGAGAAGAGTCTGACAGTGATTTGGGAATAAATTAGATGATTACATCTATTCCACCTGTACTTCTGTACCTCTGAATCAGCAAGTGATATTGCTATCAGACAACACAACTTCTCACTTCTCAAAGGTATTAATGAGATTTTAAAGCAATGTGGTTGTACAATGTTCTATACATACATAAATATAATGACAGCATTTCCACTAAGTTATGTATTTTGTAATATGTCTATGTGTGTCTAGTTACAACTGTGGGCATCTTTGTTCACTTTAGTGATGGGAGTTTCTGTGTTCCCACATGATTTAAGCCAAGTTCCGTATCTGACAACTCCTAGTCATACTTGCCATTGCTAGTAGTGAGTAATGGTTGCTAGTAATGAGTGCACAGACCGCTTGCTTATCTAAATTCCTGTCATTGTGAAAACAATTTTGCAATAATGTATCATTTTTAATTATACATTTGCATTATTAACAGTCATTGAAAGACAATTACAAAAGGTAACTTTGCATATAAGATTATTTTGTTACCTAGGATACTTTTCATGAGAGATGTAAGTGATTTTTTTCTTAACAGTGGCTGTTTTGATGCATAGTTGACTGGATGCCCAGCTGGAAGATTAAGTATGTGAAAGCTTTCCTTAGCTCAGGCTGCCATGCCTGTCTGTTGCAACTTGTTTCAAAAGATTCATGACAGAGAGCTGTTGTTAGCTTGGAAAATTTTATCTTTTATAGACCTTGCTAAGTTTATGCCTTTTTAAATTCCTTACCTCACTTAAAATGCAAGCAACAGTGAAATTAACAGCTTCTTATAATTAAACTAGAACTTAATATTCTAAGCCCTGAATAAAAGCATACCACATCATAATGGTCTGTATTCTGCATTGGCTGGTGTCCAGAACTGAGAACACAAACAAAATCAACTTTGTGATGTATGCCTAATAGAAGGGTGCTCTTGGATTATTTCATACCTTTGTTCAAGTTTATGTGTGCCACTGGCCAGCTGTTTATTTAATAATCAGTTCTCATAAAAACTTCGTATGATCGTGCCTAAGGGACATACACATGAATACTTGTGTGTAGCTAGCTTAAAAAATCTGATGTACATGATCTGTGAGCTGCTGTCCACTTTCGTAAAAGATCACTGGATGCTTCATTCTGTTTATCGAATCCTGTTTTTAATTTACGCACATTTCAGCATGGAACCTGTTGAAGCATAGAAATACGTAGTCTTTCTACGTAATAGAAATTATAATAATAGAACCATTGCTTTGTTTTTCTAGAGTCATTTCCTGTACAGATCATCACTGAATTTAAAGTTTACTCAGTTAAAAACAGATAAAAGCGTAACATACTTGGCCTCCTGATGCCAAGAAAATAATACAAAAGACAAACAAGTATAACAGTATCAGTGGATGAGATTGGATGTTTAACATGTGTTTCATCTTGCAGCTCCGACTGAAATACCTACAGATGTGAGTGTAAAAGTTTTGTCATCTTCTGAAATGTCTGTTTCTTGGCATCATGTTACTGATAAATCTGTGGAAGGTTATCAGGTGAGTTTAGAGGTGACACTGTATATCTTCTCATTAATTTAATTTCAGTAGTTACATGCAAGGATAATTCCAACTCTAGCATTCTGTCTCGCGCTTCTTTTTAGTTATTGTTTGCTGTACAGATATCACATCCTGAGAAACAGATTATTTTTGGTACTATATGTACCTCATTACTAAAACACATTGACACATGTACGTGCTCACTATTCAACTGAAAAAATGCATCATTATTTCATAAAAGACTTTTGTCTCTTTATGTTACATAATTTAATGCCTATCTCTGCCTTCTCAAAACATACTGAGATCAAGTTTTGAGTGCAATTTTCAACACACACATGAAATTGTAACCAACTCATGGCCCATTTAAATTCTCAGCAGTTATTAATATAATTCACCCACAAATCCTATAGTAAGTGCGACCAGGTGACAAATGCCCAGAATCCAGTATAACAGAAACAGAGCTGTTGTGCAAGACAAGAATGTTTTGTTCATGATTTCTATTCTCCGTGTGAAAAGGAGCTTCAAGGTGTGTTCATCTGGTCCAAGACTAAGTGGTGCTACTGGTAAAATTGCTCTTCTCCTTATACAAAGATGACAACAGCCACGGGGTGGGTGCAACCAGAAATGGCCACGTAGAATTCCAACAGAGAAGTCTTAACATCATCCACAGACAGTGGATACTGACAAACTCAGCAGTGCACAGCTGGCTTGCTTTGGTCACACTCAAAAATAGGGATTTGGGCCTCAGTTTGTCAATGGCTTACTTTGTGATTTAAGTTGTCGGCTGCTTGATGGTAGACTCTGTGTTCCAAAATGAGCACATACCAATGTGGAGTAACCTCATAGAATGTATTTTTATGCCTGAAATCTATGAATAAATGTTGTTTTAATTAGTAGTACTTGCTTCTATATTTCCTCCTCTCTGTTTCTGTCTCCGTGAGATTTACGTAACACTTTCGGGATACCGCAACAAGATCATAGTGACAGTCTCAATAGGAACTAGCATAGTGTCCTATATAAAGCTCAGTGCTGCACAGTACACACATAAAGTTTTGCAATAAAAAGCAGAGGACACTGGGGCTTGAAATTAAGACACTAACATCAGTGGTAACTCCTAATGTACTAAAGCAGCCCACTGATTTGGTGTTTCATAGCGATTGTGCAACTAGAATAGGATAGAAAAATTCGTGGTCATAACTGAGAGCTGGGTGGAGTACCCAGATCTGTGAGCTCCAGCCAGCCAGCCATGTTGCAGCGTTGCACTCCTGAGCTGGGCACTCTGTGCAAAAACTGGGCACGAAGCCTGCACACCCTGAGTAACCAGAGCAGACACTCATCAAGCACACACCGGGGCACTTGTGGGGGTGTAGGGAGAGCAGCAGCGAGGAAAGCACTGGGGAGCTGGGATTGCAGTGGTGATAAAGCATGACAGTGGATGCTGAGAGTTGTAATGGAGAAGGGAGTAGGAAGGCTGGAGGGGTGAGGATGAATACAGAAAGAACATTGTGGAAGAACATTCCCATAGGCAACCCACTGTTGGCCATTTTTTTCATTTTATTTTACATGAAGCCATCTGAGTTGTTGTCAGGGGACATCAGGGGAAGAAGGGAAGGGAGAGTATTCAGCAGTAAAGAACAGGACGCACAGGACAGTCAGTAGAAAAAAGAAAAAAAAGTTGGAAAGAAGAGTGGAGGATCTTTGGGCTGAAAGGAGAATAGCTGCTGTTCTGAAGAAAGGTGGGATACCCCAGGAATGGGTGGAGAGCTCTGTTACACAGAATTACAGATGTGTGGGGTGTAGCCTTCTGCTGATAGCTGGGGTGTAACGTCATCCACTCATTCCTAGAGTACTACGCTTACACAAATCCAGTGTGAGCTGGGTGGCTTGAATATGTACAGTGAGCAATGGCATTAGAATATTGATTTCTTCTCTTTTTTACTCTTTTGCTAAAGTAGCCTTCTAGTTAGCAGGACTTTGGAAAAAAGTTTCCATCTGGCTGCACAATAAACAGACTGATAGGCATGAATTACTGTCTGACAGAGCTCAGCAAGGTGTTAATTCTGAGATCTTTTTCTCTAGAGTAGTCATCAGCCTTGAAAGCCTGTGCTTCTACACTGAGGGCAAAAAGGAAGTCCTGTGCTCCTGAAGGTCAGATTTCTCGTCAGTCCTGAAAGAGCCTTAGGACAGGGCAAAAATACAGAGGGTGTTTCTGGAAGGTCAAGGCCGCAGACAGCTTTTGTGAAGTTACGATACAAGTTGTGGGGGAAGGAGCCCTGAAACTACATTATAAAATTCCAGTGAATATGTCTGGAAGGCTCTGTCTCTGTTGACATCAAGAAATATTCCAGTATTTATTCTTTAATTACTGCTCAGCTGTAACACACGTTAGCAAAATCCCTCTTTCACCAGAACACCTTATCAGTTTCATTTTGGTCTTTATTATTACCTGAAAATTACATAATTAACCTTTCAGATGCTAGAGTTTAAGAGGTGGGAGTACCCTGAGTGAAGTACCTGAAGTTATTTCACCTGTGACACAACACTTTTCACACCAGGAGTCAGATTTTCTTGACACCAATGCATACTGTCAGGATGACTGCCCTCATGGTGATGAGTGTGATTTTGCCATTACAGAGCAGTATCCTCAGCTCACACTTAAAGAGGAGATAAAGTATGAAAACTATCTCCATCCATATAGAGAATGTAAGATTTATGAGTTCTTACAATAGCCTGCTAAAAGCCACAGCTCTTCAGTGCACGCAGTACTAAAGACACTATCCATATTTCCTGATGCTTCTATGCAAGCAATACATATTTATTGAACAGATTTATCACTACCCACCACCATTGTCCCTTGTTTACTGAAATATGCTATTAGCATTCTTTCTTAGTATGAATAAAGTATCTCTTTTATGTCTCTCCTGTGTAAAACTTTCATGAATATAAGAGCTGTTCTTTCATCACACATCCAGAAAAAACTTATGATGTATTCCAGTATGTTACAATTTGCATAGAGGAGAGGACGATGAAAGAGAGTGTTTTTCCCTGATTTCAGCACAGGGGCTGCACTAGTTCATGGTGGCCGAGGCATTCCTTCCCACAGATCACTGTTGGCTTATCTCCTACAACAAACTCTAGAGCTGGGGTGAAGTACCCTCGTGTGTCCCCTGGGGTTTCATTAGCTATGGATTACCCTAACGAGGTAAATCCAGAGCACCATGAAAAAGCAGACTGTCCAGGACTATTATCCAAGCTCTTTAAGAAGAACAGAGAGTGACTACTCAGCCAAGTGGGGACATGTGACTTCTTGAAGCAATGGGGCATTTAATTCCAGATGTCACTACCACAGAGGCAAGAAAGTGAAAGAAATTTCCAAGTTATTTCAAAAAAACTTAAATTATTTAAATAAGCAGTGTAGGAATAGCATGAAGAAGACAACACTTTTTCTTTGCTCTCAAGGGAGTCGTCTTAGTTCAATTTTTTTCTTTTCAAAGAGTAGTTACTATGGTCCAAATGTGTAGATATGACTGTATATTAAATGAAGAGGTAAAGAAGAACATTCTGAGTTTGTGACACAGAGCTCGCACACTACAGGATTAGTAAAGTTCACAACATTGCAGTCAAGAACAATAACATTTGGGATTTTAATTTAATTTAATTTTAAAATTATATTACTTTTGCCTGAAATGTAATATGCTCTCAGTGAAGTAATTTACATTTTAATTCATTGTTCTCACTTGTCTTGTTTGATGCTATATATTACTTATTATATTATGCCCATAGCATCACTGTAGTGTAAATGAACAGTAGGACTGTAGAAAGTTTTGCAAGTCAGATGTATTCAAAGGTTTCTAGCATATGCCCCATGATTAACAAAAGCTTCACATAAAGTGTGTTTGCCATCTTTAGGTAAAGCAGGTACTTAATTAACATAATAGAATATACTAAAAGTGAATTAGTGGCCAGTTAATATCAACAACAAAGCTACTATTGATCCTGTCATATTTAATAAACTTTTGGCCACCTAGAACTTCACAGGCATCCCTTTGCTTTGTAGGCTAGAAACTTGTTTTGAACTTAGGGACAGAGGTAGGCATGATTTCCTATAGCTCCTGATGTACACGGTCTCTCACATTTGAGTCAGCCACTTACAGTTAACAGCTTATGGTGTAAGCTGGTTCAATTCAAGAACAGCAGCTTATCTACAGCACTTTGTTAATTACAATTGTATAAAAAGAAATTCTGACTTGAAGATAGTAATCAGACCTTCAGCTGAAATGACTGTGGCAGTTTCAGATCCACGCCAGTTTGAAACCCTTCATCAAGTGGAGGTTACCACCATGCTGGAGAAGCCTGCAGGATGGATTTGGTGCAATTTCCTCACTCATTTTGGTGCAAAGGCTGTTGACTTCATAAAATGGCCACCTTGATAAGCAGGAATTTCATGAGTGTGGGTACCTAAATTACAGTAAACTGATGTTTAGGATGCTAGTGGATTAAATTTCCAAAACACTGTGCAGGACATACATTTATATAACTAAAAATTACCTGTTTGTGCCTGCTGAAAGGCCGGTATGCGTGCTGTATTTAAAAATGGAAGTCAGTTTGGCTTGCAGATACAATGTGATTCTCTCTACACCAGAAACGAGTGAGAAAAGCCATTATGATATTGTCACATTTATAATAATCAGAGTATGAGTAATCTCTGACGTTGGTGGGCAAGACTGAGGCAACAAACACTGACAAGAGACTTCAATATTTACATCAAAGTAACCTCTGTGTAGTGATATTGGCTGTTACCATGTCCAAAGACATTTGAAGTAGGTGAAGTCTCTGCTGCACCTCTGCTCATTCAGCCACAGTATGTGCTCTGAGGTAGAAGGAAATATTTTTAGTAAACATTTTAATTTAAATGTGAGCAAGAGTAAATAAAGCCTTGCCGAACAAGGGATGTGCCCATAATTTGTGAAGAGGAGAAATGTGATATCAACACCTTCACAAACTATCAGCTCTTCTAACCTATTCCTTAAATGATGTTTCCAAGGAAAACTAATGTCAGCAGAACAAAAGATTAAAGCAGTTGCTATTTAAAAGATAAAATAACAGGATACCTGATGTCACCAGTCAAATCTTACAAAGCAAGATTTTTCTTAGGGCCTGAAATTGCTAACAACATTAATCTCTTCCTAAAAAGATTTTAAGAGGTCCTCAGGTAGCATACCCAAGAATCATTATGAAGACAAGCAGAAGCCGAGCAGAAATGCAGAGAGTGAAAACACCCCAAACCAAAATATAATAGGTACAGCTTTCCTTTCCTAACTCTTTCAAGTTAGTGCTGTAATTTAGTCTTATGCAAACAGTTACGAAACAGACAAAACCGAGAGACTGACACTGTGTTGCTGTCATGTGCGTCTCACCAGGCCGTGCAGAATAGGACCCTGTGTATGTGACGGACCCTATAGAATGGCATCACTCTGTAGGAATTAACTCTCTTTTAAACTGGTGCTTTGTAATGTGCAGTGAATTAAAGTAGCATGGAACAATTTCTTGGGAAAAAAAAACTCACAGAATTTCGCTGTACAGTAAATTGACTTTGGTTTTTAAGGTGTTACAAGCTTACATTGATGCATAGTTTAAGCATTTTCAGGTTCTTTCTCATCTACTTTGACAAATGTCATACTATACTATGAAATCTGATTGAATTTAACCAAAGAACTTCAGAAAATGGTTAAGTACACATATCTAGACCTGCAGATACAGATAACATGACTGAATACTTCTCATTCCATAGATAGAAGTATGAAAGGATTAAATTTGTAAGACATTTTAAACAAAACACTGTGAAAATATTAGCAGTTTTGTCTACACTGTAGTGTAGGAAAATAATATTGAAGTTCAGTGTAAAATGCTCAAACAAAACAGGAAGAAGAAAGTAGTGTTGTTCTCTGAAGGCATTTTCCATCTCTCAGACTTCTAATGACTTTAGTGGAGAACAAGTTAAGCCACTGTGAGAAAAGGTTATATCATAATGCCTGAATTTGTTTCTATTTCTTTATGTCTATATGCAACCTGGTTAAAATCACAACCTGTAGTAGGATTTCCATACTATTGCTGTTAGATTTCTTTTAGCTCACTTATTACCCAGAGTATGTAGTATAGAAATACCCAGCATGCATCATTTTTTATAAACTGTCTTTATGACTAAAGATGTTAAATTTAATCATTCAGTTTGCTTGCTTACAGATTCGTTACTGGGCTGCTCATGATAAAGAAGCAGCTGCACAGCGGGTACAAGTGAGCAATCAAGAATATTCGACCAAACTGGAAAATCTGAAGCCTAATACTCGCTACCATGTAGATGTTTCTGCCTTCAATAGTGCAGGTTATGGACCTCCCAGTAGAACCATCGATATTATTACCAGGAAAGCACGTAAGTAACTGGAACATTAGGTTAAGTATAATGTCATGTACTTCGTTATTGCACATTACATCATGTCCATCATGTTTTCAAACTTGGCTTCTTATTCATATACCCAGTGTTCTCCCTTTACGTGGTATTGGTTCTTTGTCTGAAAATTTCTAAGGCTCTCCTTCCCCTCTTTTACTGCCCTGTACAATGTGGATATCTTACAAAAAGAAGTAAAGAGACTAAGATTGTAGGCTCGTAGGAGGGTCAGCTACAAGCTCAGACCAGGTTGCTCAGGGCTTTATCCAACTGGATCTTGAAAACCTCCAGGGACAGAGACTTCACAACCTCTCTTGGAAACCTGTTCCACTGCCTGACTTTTTCTGACCATCTAGTCTGAGCCTCTTTTAATCAGATTTGTGCCTTTTGTCACTTGTCCCCCTGCCATATGACTTTGAAGAGCCTGGATCAATCTGCTTGACCTCCCTGTAAAAACAAGACGGGGCTTGGAGGCCCTCTCCAAAGCAGTCTCTTCTCCAGGGTGAACAAGCCCAGCTCACTCACCTTCCCTTCACAGTGCAAGTGCTTCAGCTCCCCACCAGGCCAGTGGCCCTCTGCTGAACTCACTCCAGATGACCAGTATCTTTCTAGTACTGGTGGGGCCAAAAGCTGAGCATGATATTCCAAGTGATGAACAGTTCAGACCAGCTGTTATTTAGGCTTCTATACCCTGTCTTTCTGTTTAGTCAATAGCAAAAAGGATTGTATTCTGGCAATTAAAATGTGACCAATTGCCATTTTCATTAATAGTAGAGGGAGCCAGGATGAGGCAGCCTTGAAAAGTGGGTGATCTGAATCACACCCTTGAATTTACATGCCATAATACGTTTCTGAATATAGCTCCTGACTTGGTGATGATACCTAGCACTAACATATGCTGAGCAATGTTCAATTAAGAAATACATCTTGTGTATTTCAAACACACTTACATGGGCTAAGAATATGTACAACTAATTTGAGGATTTCTGTCAGTAAATAGCATATTGTGCAACTTGCACCTCCAGGGTTCATTTGTGTTGAATAAGAAGACTCCATTTTGTAAGCTTATTGTGTGAAATACAATTAATTGTTTCTGCGGTGGGATATTCCAATTTCTACTGAGTTAAATGCTATAGAAATGCCTGTAAATGGTTAATTAAAATCTCAATGAATAAATACGCCTTAAGCCACGTTTGTGGGAGGTTCTGAACATAGCTGAGTGCCAGCAAATGCCCGTGGTCAGCAACATAGTGGAGGGTAATGTTGGCCACTTCCATTCTGGCAACACTGAAAGGCAAACCCACAAAGCAGCCACTGCACAAGCCATCCAAAATTGCTTGTGTGGAGCTGTAGCAATTCATTCCAGGAAGGAGACTATCCCTTAATCATATAAAGATCAGCCTAATTTCCCTTTTTACATTTTTATATGTCTTAGTAAAAATGTCATTGAACGTTTATGAGATCTCATTTATATGCACATTATACATATGTTGCTTTTCAGCTCCAAGCCAACGTCCAAGAATTATCAGTTCTGTAAGATCTGGTTCAAGGTACATCATCACCTGGGATCACGTGAAGGCAATGTCAAATGAGTCTGCAGTTGAAGGATACAAAGTATGATCTGTGAAAATGTTTTTTGTCTTTGTCTGTGCTATGTGAGGTGCATTTTATAGACAATGTTGAATTTTGTTATCTAATCAGACCTAAATATAGTTGCATTCTGAAGATGAAGGTTTCATGCTCAGAGATCACAGACATGCAGTAGGCTCAGGGCAAAGCCAGTGGGCGTAGTCAATACGATGAGAAAACATGGAGGCACTGAAATTCATCCGGGTGGTAAGCCATATTATGGGAAAGTTTAGATGAGTGACTGCAGCAACCTGATTTCCCATATGACTAGGTTTATTGTCAACAGGCTACAAATAATGCTTAAAAAAATTGTACGCTTTAATAGTTTTTCCTTCTACTAGTATGGGTTGTTCCAGCTTTCCTTTCCTATCTCCATGGGAGTTACAGTTCCTGGGACATGAGTTCTTTAAAGTCTGGGAGGGCAGAGGAAGGGAAGGGACACTTAACCTCATTAGATGCAATTACTGTATAACCAGAGCAAATGTATGTACTAACTATAGGGCATATAGAAAGCTTTAAAAATTCATTATTGTTTAACTTTGCTGCTTGCTCGACAGTAAGAAAATTAGTATCATGTTCTACATGTACAAATTTTGCTTGAGGAGTTGAACTGCTTCCTGGGAATTGCTGACAATGTTAAACAGAAATGATTCCGGAAGGGGTGGGGGTGTTTTCTGAAGGCCCTACCAGACAGGTAGCATCACATTTGCAATAGCTTAACATCATTGAGAGTTAATAATAAAATGAATAATTGTTTCATTTATGAAAATGCTAATAAATTTTATGTCAGAAAACCCAGCTGAGTTCTCAGATTTTTATTTGATGCTCTTTTCCACTCTGCATTATTATCCTCCATCATTCAATTACTTGTTTCGAATGTAAGGACTGAAGTTATTTTTCAAACGGTGACATAATTTTATAACAGAGAAAACAATGAGGAAACATCCTGCCTAGATTCACTCTATGTAAAAATGGAAAAAGTAGTGTCAGTAACTGTTTTGATATATATAGAAGCTTCATATTTAATATATACCATATGTATAGCTTTTTATAAAAACCTAATATTTATTCATTAACACACTGTACATATGTAACTGTTTTCATGGAAATGTGGCATTTCAATAACTATACTTGCTGTGACTTTCCCAGGTACTTTATAGACCAGATGGACAACATGAAGGCAAGTTGTTTTCAACTGGAAAGCACACAATAGAGGTCCCAGTCCCCAGTGATGGTGAATATGTTGTTGAGGTCCGAGCACACAGTGAAGGAGGAGATGGAGAAGTAGCTCAAATAAAAATTTCAGGTGAGCAGATAACTTCCCTTCTTTTCTACACTCCTTGGAAATCTTGAACGTAGTATTTGCCTCATTACACTGTCCAGAGGTGGGCACACCATTCCTGTCCAAAATTTGAGAGGTAGCCCCGCAGCAGTGACTGCGCTGAGAATTAGTGTTTATCTTAAAAGTATCGCTTTAGACTCATAATGCACACAGGACACCTCAGCAGAAAACTAGCTCAATCCTGGAAGTGCTGCCGATCTTCCAAATACCAGACTGCTTCTACTAGTGACCCCAGTTAGGCTGCCACTTGTTAGTGGTGTCCTACAACCGTAAGTACATGGTGCAGGCCTCAGGCTCAAGATGTCAGCTTGCAATAATCCTCCAGTTCCTAGTACCTGTTGCCTCTGTATCGCATTCCTTTGTCAGCTACCACTAAGAGGAAGGTACTGAGAAAAGTAAGTGGTCCACAGTGGTCCACAGACCAGTTGCGAGGGAAGTTGCACTTTTCAGGGAAGAGGGGGGCTGTGACACAAAGAGATAAATAAGCAACAAGAAATGCAACATGCTCGACTGTAGAGTGGTCTGGATGATTGGTAAACAGGGAAAGGAAGCATGGCTCAGGCTGATTCGACTTGTGCTCAGTGTTGACTCTAAATAGGAGCTCAGACATGGTCTGCACATCTCTTTCCTGTTAGTTCTGTAATTGAAGTAGTGCCTTAGCACACAGTGTATGTAGTAGAACATATGAATAAACATCAGCAACTTGGATAGTGTCTTTGCAAGGTTGATTTAAACGCTTGCATTGTATTCCTGTCTTTTTAATTAAAAATGAACTTGAGGAGTAGTAAGGATTAAACATCAACAGTATTATTGCCACACAGTCAGTACAACCATTACTATGTCTTTTAAAAAAAAGATGCTGTATTGTCTGTGTACTGTGAGAGAAGCTGCCCATTCCTAAAGGAGTGAACCTCTGATCTGCAGGTTTTCAAAAATATGTACAGTTTCTATCACCTAGTGTGAACTCGTGGGTATCACCATTTTTGTTTATATGAAACATCTATTCCAGTCTTGATAAATGAAACCTAGAGGTGGAGAATCCATCATTTGCTGGATACTTTGTTCTCATGATTAATCACCTACACCGTTGACATTTTTTTGGCTTGATTTTTAATGTATATTTGTCTGGGTTTGGGGTTTGACCATTGCTTCCTTTCATAGCTTTTGTCTAGATTAAAGAGGTTTTTTGTGCCTGATATGTTCTCTCCACTAAGAAATATATGTATATTTTTCAAGTGACTGATCACATGCTAAACAGACTGAGCACCTTGAATTTCTCCATGATAACATTTTCTTCAGGTCTTAAATAATTTTGACACCTCTTCTCGTCACCTTTCTAGACACTATAACTATATGCACTCTTTCAACTCTGCTCTCTATGGAGATAGTCTGCCTGCACTGGGCTGTAAAATGGTGTTCATCTTGTTTGTCCCAACACCAGCTCTGAATCCTTCGTGGAATCCTTGCTTTCCAGGATACAGTGTCCCATCCTGATCTGTGTGACATGTCTCTTTTTTCCTTACTGTACAATTTGCATGTGGCTATGACGAAGCACAGTTAGTTTCAATGGTTGAAGTTCCCATGTTGTCTGTATTTCTGTATGAATGTCGTCGTCATCACTCTTTACTAGTCTGCCATTTTGGTTCATGTACGCAGTTCCTCAGCTGCTTACTTCTGGTTTTATGAAAATGATGGGATTGCATTCGGTCTGTTACTTTTTGCTGTGGAATTACTCTAGAAATTCAATCATCATTCTTCAATAACTGTGTTTTGAAATCTGCCAGGGACTGAATTCTTAATCCATTTAGCATACACTCTTTTAATTGTGTGTACCATTCCTGTGAGAATGTGTTGAGGTACCAAGTCAACCACTTTACAAAAGCTGTAACACATTGCATTATACTATCATACTCTGGAGAGAATCACTTTTAACATACGAGTTGCAAAAAAGTTGAAGCAACCACTGTCTTTAGGACATGTCTTAGGCCATCTTTGTATCATATATATACCATCGTCTATCATCAGTGTGGTGCAAAGACCCATTGGGTAGCAGCAGATAGGTGACTTCCCAGCCTGGAAGCAGAACCATCATGTCAGGACACTGCTGAGCCCAAGCTGATCAGTCTTGCCTGTAAGACCTGCCCCAAGCCTGCTCGTACAGAGTTAGCACCTCTGGGAGAGTTAGCGCTCTACAAACACTGGTTTGTAGAGTTCTGTATTGCTCTGTCTTCCACACTGCAGACAAGTTTTCAGCCACAACTTCTATATACCCCAGCTAGACAGAGAGGGACTGTGCCTCTCATGACCTGGATAAAGGCAGCGTTCCCCGGACTCAGTTTAGGAAAGGAGATCGAAAAGGAGACAAAAGGCAGGGTAATCTCTTTGGAATACACTCTATATAGAGAATTGGGCAAGCATTTCAGGCTCTTTCTGGGTTTAAACCATGCTTTTGCCAAAGAGGTTTAAGCACAAGAACATCTAGTTCAGGAACCCTAACTGGCCCTGAGATCTTAACTTAGGTAGTAAAAAACCAGCACATTTTAACTAACAAAAGTTACATTTGAAAGTCAAATGTAAAAGAAACTAGAAATAGATGTTATTTCTAGCTCAGCCCCTTGTCTGAGGGAGAAACTATCTATTATGTTTTCCTCGTTGTCTTCCTTCTCACAGAAAACCCAGGCATGTGCTGAAGAGGGAGGCAATCGTCCTGCAGCAACTTTGCTCGCATATAACCAGTCAGCTTCCTACGGAATACACTGTTGTAGCTGAGACTGATGTGAAGGAAGTTTACCAAACACAACCAAACTCACATGCATTTCTTTTTAGTGAACATCTTGAAATACAAGTGGTTATCATAAAATCCCTTACTGTATGTATGCTGAGCTGCATTTCAGCATATTATTATAATCAGTGTAAAATACAGTCATGAACTGCTGTATTTTATTGACCAGTGCCTGCTGTACAGTTAGGGGCTTGGGCATATTTTTCATGCCCGTTAAATCAAATTAATGAGCTACACAATTTAAAATTCATTCTTGAGATACCACAACGAGTTGAAGGTTGGAACTACTTGTTTAACCAAAGGAGTCTATTTTACTATTTTACTGGCTAATAATAGGCTTATCTGCTTTCTCTGAAATATATTAAAGGCTGACATTTTCTTTTTTGTCTCTTGCATGCTTTTTGGATTACAGTGTTTTGTCATAATGCTAGTATTAATGTAATCAAAGCAATCTTGCAATCAGTAGGAACTAGAACCATATGGTGCTTGGTTCTTTTCTCACTTCACTTGTGTAACTGCACTGGCCTCTGTGGAATTAATTTATGCCAGAGTAAGGAAAAATAGAATCAAGCTCTCAAATTCTAAAATTTCATCCAGGGTGGGAGAGAGGTGAGGGTAACTTCTGATTTGGGAAAATATTGTGAAAAAATGAAGATACCGTGCACCGTCACCTTCAAGTATAAAATCAGGTTAATGTCTCAGTTCAAACAGTGACTCAGACAAAGAATAATTTATGTACTGTGTATGCTTACAGCAAGAGAAAAAAATTACAGCTTCTCTGTGTTCACTGCACACATATATATACACATATGAATTCCATTTGCCAGAGGCATGTTTTAGGATCCTGAATAAGATTTACTTTGAAGCATAGCTTTTTCAAAGGAAAATGCAAAATTTTTGGCTGTACTAATACAAACATTTTCATTATTTGATATTTTAATTTATTTTGTTGTTATTATTTAAAGGGGACATTAATATTTATTGCAAATATTAGTACCAAGGATATCAGGTGATCATTCACTTTTAATGTGGTATAATCAAAATCTTTTCATCATAATTTGAAAATGTCCATCTGTTGCAAAGATGGTTGTAGTAAGAAGAAAAGAGAAGAACACAGGTAAAAATCATAAGGAATGCTGATGAAAACAGTCCTCTAACTGGCTTGACAGTCCTCTGTTGCTGATCTTGGAACTTACTATACATCTGTGACAAGAATGTAGCAAAAAGCTTCTATTAAACTAGAAATAGATTTCCTAAAGAGCTCTCCTCTACAAGAACTGTAATTTTCACAATGCGTTTGTTTGTTGTCTCATGGCTCAAAATCTCAGTAGAAAATACTCAGAATACCCTCTAACCTGGTGCATAAATCTGCCTAAACCAACACATTAGGTTCTCTGGTATTTCTCTTGATTTTCCTTCATCATCACATTTCATTTCCTGACAGTGCTAACTTACTGGTACTGCCTCCTTCCAAGCCTTACTGTGACAAATAAGGTTTAACAATTCTATGCATTACAACATACTCAGTGCTAGAACAAGCATTTTCTTGACAAGTCACATTCTTAATTTCAGTTTCTTCTATTTTTCTTGCATTTTCACTCAATGGTAGGACAGACTGCAGACATGTTTTCGTATCTAGTTACGTTTCTTAGTCTTCATTATCCTATGATAATCCCAATGCTGTTTATTTTGTCATTTATGTTTATTTATATGGGAAAGCCTGGATACACACAAAGTGTGAATGCAACAAAGTTTTCGTTTTTAGCCGTAAGGCTTGTAACTAAGCTGTGCAGTGGTGGTTGACAGGCTTCATAGCTAGAAATTGGATGTGTGTGTACATGGATTTAGAACAGAACAGAGGTTTAAGAGAACAGTATCACACAAAAAAAAAAGCAGGAGGAGGCTACTCATTGTCAGGGAATACTGGCAAGACAGGAATTCATAGTTGCTGTACATCAGCAAGCAGAAAATGTGGCCACTGTCTTGAAAAGGACCGTGTAACCTCGTCCTGCTTTCATCTTCAGTCTGTGTTGCCACATGCCTGCCTGCATGAGCTTGGGAACTGCTGCAAAATCCCCACTGCTGGCTGTTGCATGGTCACATGAACGCATGAGAACTCTGCAGTGCCTTTAAACGTGAGCAAAAAAGACATCTATGGCAATTTCATACACCTTGTTACATGTTTTTTCTTGTTACACACTGGAGATTTTGCTGCCTATCCCCAAGCTTGCAAGAATGCTATAGGAAGATGTGGCTGTCATGGAAAAATGTATTCTTGCTGGGTCTCAGAAAGTAAAGGTACTGAAGATACTAAAAGATACTAAAGAAGTATAGAGACAGTGAGCAAGGGTACCACAGCTATGGACTGAACTGGGTGGGGCGTGTGAGAGAGGCAAGGAGTCTTCAGCTAGAGCAAGGATGGCTAGTAAGGTAGTCATGACTGATGGGAAGAGGTAAGTAGGAAAAGGTTATTCACTTTTCTTCACATTATGAGAATGAAGGTAGTCAGTAAAATTAGCAGGCAGCAGGCTGAAAACTATCAAAGTAATACTCTTCTGCATGGCACAAAATTAAATTGTGGAACTCCCTGTGAGGGTGTTGTGCAGCACAAAGTTATAAACAGAGGCTTGGTCTGTCAGCCCTTATTTAAAACTATGTCCTATAGTCAGCCTTTCACTCAGGAGCTGCTGAACAGAAGACACCAGTGAGAAAGAGTATAGGAGGAAAGCCCTGTTCTGCAAGCCATGATGTCTTTTTCTCGTTTCCACTGTATCTGTTACAGACCACTGCTGGAGTCAGTGTCCTGAGCTAGACAGGCCTTTGGTCTGACTCACTAAAGCTGGCTCTATACTCCCAGCTTCAGGAAGGGGTACTATGAAATGCCTGAATAATATTCAGTTGGTGGACAAAGGATTAGTTCTTCTTCTGAAACCCTTAAACACTTTCTTTTATGTTTTCAGCAGTTTGTACGTTACCCGCCAAACAATGACTGACTTTTGAAATGTTTAAGGAGAAGAAGAAAAACAAATTTTGGTTTACTGTGCAGTTAGAAATACCTTTTTTAAAAATTCAGCAAGCTTTTGATTGCCACTGTTATAGCAGGACCATCAATTCGTCAATGAATTAAAGGTCTGGCATTCAAATTCAGTTTGGCTGAACTATTCATCTCCATTAATTTATCCAGTTATTGATACATATCATGTGGGTACTTTCAGGTTTTTTGTTACACCAACACAGGGACACTATACTTCTTCACTTTCATGAAACAAAATGCTTGCTATTTTGTATGCATTGTACTCTACCATTAGAAGAAGATGGAAAAAATCCAAAAGATCATTATTTAACTCTCTTATGCTCAAATGTAGCAACATAGTAAGAAAGAATATCCCAGAAAAAATCACATAGCTCATAGAGTGAATGCCAAGATTAGTATTTTGCTTTAATAGTGTAATCCCTTTGATGCATAATAATTTAATTTAATACAAATGCATATTCTGCTTTCACCTCTCGGTGGGACTTTTAACTACACAACTATATTTATTCAGTATTTTTAATTGCTTTGAGAAATCAAAGCCAGCCAAGTAGCGTTTAGAGTGATTTAAAGTAATCTTTGGAAGACTCAGCTCATTAATTTTTTCCCCTTAATAATCTGGACAGGATTGCAGACGTGATCACAGGGGTGAAGGAATGAAGAAGGGAATCCTTTCTAGTCATGACAATTCTTATGTGTTTTAGTTTTTGGTAGCAAGCCATGGAACTGCATTATTCAAATCCTTGTGGTATTGTTCAGTTCAGCGGTTAACAATCTGTCTGACTTTTTATGGGTGCCTTGGAGTGGTGGCGTACTCGTACCGCTCAGTTTTATGCACCCAACCTAGCCAGACTCCTTTTCTTCTTAGTGAGGAGAGTGATTCAGAAGTCCCAGGTTAGCCATCTGCTCTAAGACATCTTTTGTTGAAACTTCTCTCCTAAGAGGACAAAAGCCAGTGATTCTCTGACAATGACAGCAGTGATGGTTTTCCAGTTACTTCAGTGGCGAAGTTCAAGGGACTTCACAAACACTCTTTGGTAGTAAGGAAGGTGCACAGCTTTTCAGTTTAGTGTGAAGCAAGTTCCTTCAATAAACACCAAGGTTTAGCATGGTGGAGAGGGGTGATCTAACAGAAGTACAGAAGTGTATAAAGAGCAGTTACAGAGATGGTGAATTCAAAGTCTAGATAATGGCAGATGGTGCAATACAGGACAGTGGCCAGAAATTGCAGTTTGGGAGGTTCAGGCTGGACATTAGGGAAAGTTTCACCCAGAGGGTAGTGCAGCAGTGGAGCAGGTTACCCAGAGAGGCTCTGCGGTTTTCATCTCTGGAGATTTCTGCGACAGCCAGGCAAGGTGGCAGCTGATGACATCAAGTGCTGGCGACAGTCTGGATACTGGTGGGAGGTCAGGCTAGACAGTCCCAGAGGTACAGCCGGCTACAACCAGGTGTTTTGTGCTCCTGTGAACTGTGTTACTTCCAAACTTCGGATCTGCTGGCAGTGTGTTAAATGATAAATGTTTCATTAGAAACACAGTTTGTACTGTGATATTTGACAGGTTTGTATTCATGTATAAATAGATTTGTTACTACACATAGAAAGAGCAGGTAAAATCACATATTTGCTTACTCAAACATACCTTTTAAGTGCCAGTGACCATATAGGAAATACTTGTGTGTATTTTTGCCTTCTTTGTGTAGATACATTAAATAGCACATCTTATTACATACTGAAATTCTCTGTGCCTTTTTCAGAATACTTCAAGGACTTCAACGCCAAAATAATCTTGCCTTTAAAGATTAATACCTTATGTTTTACTTTCACTGTATTTCTAAAGCCTGTTCATAGAAGCAATAAATGGAGAGTTGACAACAGAGTTCTTAGAAGTAGGCATTGGAAGAGTGCTACTTGGTCTGTCTGCTGTGGGTGTTCAACACAATTATATGAATCCAATGGGAAGAGAAGGAGGAATATCACTTCTGCCAGAGCAGGAAATGTCAAAAGGATCCTTCATCTAAATTCATGTGAATGTTTCAGAGTATCAGATTTGGTGCTTGTGGCTCTATCTACGGAGCAGCTGAAGAACTTTATCAGGAGAGAAATTCTAACAGAAGATCAATTTGAAAATTTCTCCTCCAGAAGCATGAAAATCTGCTTGGTTTTTTGCTTTTCAACTCCTGGTGTTTTTAAATCAAGTCTGCGAGCCATTTTTGAAGGTGTATTTGAGAAAAATGCATCTGTCGGGGCTCAGTACAGGAGAAACTAAGTAAATGGTTACTTAAATTCTATTGTATGTGAGACAATATGAAGATGATATAGGATATGTACTAAAAAAAAAGTAATTATGCTTTCTGTGCTTAAATTCTGTAACAGCATTATTTTCTAATACTGCAGAGAAGAAATAAGTGAAACGTAGAATTTAATGCAGCAGCATAAGTCACTCATCTGAACAGATGAGCAGCTGTGCAAAGCTGGGTTTAGGTACAGCTGGCACGTTTAGATATTATCTATATAAATATGTTTCCCTCACCTCTGCAGGAGAAGATTCTGTGTCCCTCTCCCTAAAACAAGTATTTAATGAATTTCTAAGTTATTATTTTCTGTAATAATGGAACCCAGTGATAGGTTGTTTCAAATCTTTTTCTGATGTTACACAGTATGGAGGTAAAAAGCTTCGTCTGGCTTTAAAGGAATAGTTTGCACTCAGTTACAATAGCTGTTAGTACTTCTGTATCAGGACACTAAATTGTAAAACGATGCGCTCAGCCAGAGGGGAATGTGGTACTAATCACAGCCTTTGCTGCATGTGCCTACAAAGTCCTCACCATCCAGGAATTACTTTGTTAGAAAGCCAAATGGAGTTGCCAACAAATGTATCGAAGTATGAATGATTTCTACACTAACCCCCTGCTCTTGGTTTTTGTGTGTGTTCTTGCTAGTTTCTACCTTCATCTGTTTCTACTTTTATTTTACCTTTGTTTGGAACTGGGCAAACTGGAGCATTCCCAGTAAAGGTTCCGTATTAATCAGTGTACCTTTTCTCTGGTTTATGCAGCCTATGCAGCTCTCTAAGATGCTTTATCCTGCCTATTCCTATCTGTCTTCTTTACCAGAGATCCTGCTACCCAGCTGACTTGGAAAATGCTGTTGACCTTTCTGGTTTAACAGTAGCTAATTCTTCAAAGTATATCCTTATCAGTAAAAATTACATTATTTTGCGCTGGGGAGGCACATGCTAGGCCAGCTGTTTGCTTTCTTCCTTTCTGCAGTAACTTTTACACCCAATTTAAGATTTTTTTCTGCCTTGCTGAACAGCAACACCAAATTTAAGCTGAGCTGGCCTGTTGGACTAACTTCTTTTCTTTGCTGCTTCTCAGTCCACTAATTGATTCTGCCGCATATTTGCCATGTGCTGCCCAGCCCTGGTCTGGCTGTTTGTCTCCAGGCTCGCTGTGCTGCTGCGCTGAGGAGGCAGAGGGAGGGAGGATGCCTTTTGGCAGCACTGCCTGCCTTCCGCTTTACCTCCCTCTTTCTCAGGGACTGACCTGTATATGAAGACCATGTAGCACGCAGCCAGTTTCATGAGCATGAGCCCTGCACTGGGCTGTGCCTGCTGTGCGGTTCTTGTTGCGTGCTGTGGAGGGACACTGGCCAGTGCCTGCCATGAAGCAAGCACTGTCATCCAGCCTGTTGAGACTGGGCACTCCTACGCTTGTAGAAGCTGAGGGCATCCTTCTTCATCTTCTGATGTGTGAGCCAGGCTTTCAAGCTGCAAGACGAAGATTTTTAAGACAGGCTTTTAATGTACCTCAGTATTCATACGTGCCACATTTGTTCCCTGGAACACAGAAATTCCAAAACTATAGTATTTTTCCCATTTTTTCACCACCTGAAGATTTTCCTGTTCACCCATTATACTGTGTAGTTGTTTAAATGTGGACTATTTGCAAGTGAAAAAGAGTGACACACCTGGTGTATACTTGGGGTGAATTTGTTTGTAAAAAACATTCACAAGATGCTATTCTCTTGAATGGAGGAGTAGGTTCCTCACTCAGAAATCCCCCGACATGCCAGCTGGCAAAAAAAGATCTGTCCTTTTCAGGGTTACAAAGAAACTTTATCTTTCAGCCTCCCATTTTTTTCATGAAACATTAGCCCTTTTTGGTGAAAAACCTGTCAGTTACTTTCTTGGAGGGTGATCAAATTCCTCTGAATGACTGTCAACCATAATTTCTGAGGCCACACCGAATACACTTATGTGGGAACATTCACAGCCAAGTGTTTTGCCGCACCAGTCAATCAGTGTAATCACAGATAAGCTTTTCTGTAGGGGCGAGCTACCGAAGCTGGCTCCGAGCTCCTCATGCTGCTTCAGCAGGCAGTTTCCAGCACTGAACGCCTCATCCTAGCTGAGCACAAGATGCAGCCTTGCTTGGCCCGGCAACACTGCTGGTGCTGCTGGTGAGCAGTTTGTCGGGAGAGTTCGCTGACAAGTGGGGAGACGGGGCAGATGCTGAGAGGTCTGACAAGCCTTTAGGTCGTACAGGCGATGCTGAAACTCACAAAATGCGGGTGAAATACAGCTACGGCTGTTGCCTGGGTCGCAGAAGGACCCCCATAGATTGTTCTTGCTCTTATTTGTGGATTATACTGCTTTAAAAGAGTACATTTTAAAAATATTACTTGTGATCTTCTACTTAACACTCCATGCAAAAGAATATGTAATGAACAATAATACATGTGAAGGGGAAGAGGTAGCTGAGAAATAATTTATATTTATTGATAGTTAAGTAGTAGCCCACTGACTGAAAATTGTCTCATTTTCCTGAGTCCAAGGCATCTTTTCATTTTGTCAGCCCAGGTCTGTAGCAGGGCTGGAGTGGAGAGAAGCTCCTGCAGCTGCCCGTTGACGCTGCTGCCATGCCAGGTGCCATTGCCAGAATGGAGCAAAGCGTTTACTTGACCCTGGCACATCGATTTTCAGGTAGAAGACAGACTTAGCACCATGGGGTGGACAAACCACGCAGACCATCAACAACCCTTCAACTATGTTTTTAATATTCTCTCTCTTTCTGATAATTGGTTTAAAGCTGTTTTGCAGATGCACAGCAAACCTTGGCATGGCACAAAGCACAGGCAGATGCACAGACAGCATTAGTGCCATCCCATACATCCACTCTGCTGCAAAACAGTAATTCACATTGTTGTGAATTACTCCATAGTGCCTTTCTTGAAAGGTTTATGGCACAGGCAAGAGGAAAATTTCCTGGTGCCCAAACAAAGGTATTCCTAGACAAGGGAAAGTTGGACTCATGACTTAGCAGTGATGCCAGTGATGCAAGATAAGCATATTCTAATTAGTTCAGTTATTTTCCATTTAACATGAATAGGGATAGCAGAATTTAAATCACGTCAGCTGAAACTACCCATTGCTTTTGCAGTACTCTCTCATGAAGACAGTATTTCCAGCTGGGACAATTTCTTCTCAGAAGCCAGTTGACAGAACTACAAACCCGCACACTTTTTTTATTTCCTCCCTTCCTGCTTTTCTGTTCTACTGAGGTAAATATGAAAACACTCAGAAAATGGATATTTATGAAGCCTAATAGATGCTAAAAAGACTAACAGTCAGAGCAGGCAAATACTCTTTTTTTTCAGGTGGCCTAATTTTTTCCCAGAGAAGTGAACAAGCTCAGTTAGAAGCAAAGAGAAACAGAATATGAAAAGGCTTTGCATTTACCTTTCTTAAAGTAAAAAGGAGAGACTTGAAAACAGACAGCCCCGATGGAAGAGTATTCCTTGGGTCCTGGACCAAAAGGAGAATATTATTTACAGGAAAATGGGCAGGAGTTCAGCCATTCTTTGAGGAAAAAAAAAAACTATTTTGCAAAATGGACACAAAGGCAGATTAATTTCTTAACAAGTTACAAAATTTACGTTACAAACTTACAGCATTTATGAGTCACATAAAATACTAGTCCTGGGAAGAAAAAGTCTTCTTTTCCTTACTTTTATTAAATGTATGATAACTTGTGTCATGAAAAATGTGTTGTAACGACTGTACGGTTCATGTAGCCACTCTGCATCTACCTGAACAGTTTGGCAGTGCGAGAGGAGTGGATCTGTAGAGAGAAGCAGCGGCGCTGAGGATCCAGCTCCACACCGTTTGCTCATGTCAGGTTTTACTTTGTGCTGCCTCTAATCCGGTCCTGCACAGGGCATCCAAGACAGCTCCACAGTGCAAAATAAACCCCAATGAAGGGGACTTGCTTTAAAAACACACTCCTCCTCAAACTAGAATGCAGACACGATGTTCAGCACCTGGAAACTAAGCAAACTGATGTCATTTAATACAAATTAATTCTTGAACAATCTTTCCTGACAACAAAAGCAGAGAAAGAGTTTTGCCACCACAGGATCAGCTCATGATTAGCCAAGGCATAGCTTGTAGTTTGTGTATGTTGGCAGGGCACACACTCTCCCAGTGCAAAAGAGAAGTTATTCACGTATGACAGCTTCACAGATGACCAGTAACTAATTTCCTGGTTCACAGATCTGATGAAAGTAAGATTTCTAAACAGGCCTCTACATTTTTTTTTTCACAATCCAGTATAAAAAGATACTGATGTTGGGAAAAGGGCCAAAAATGTTGTATCTTAAAAATAAGTAACATTTAAAGAAACCAGTGACGTATTTTTTACAATTGTTACAAATTGTTACAAAGGTTTGGGAAACATATCAGAGTTGGAATTGCTTTAGTGCCTGTTTCATTTAGGCATTAAATTAATTTCATTACTTTGGATATAATCTTTGCAGAATAGTTAAATACAAATAGAAATTTCCTTATACTTGCTCATCATTGAACTTCACTCAGCAAACTTTTTTCCATGTTTTCCTTCATGACAAGCATTCAAAATATTACTTTAGTTGCATCTTTCCAACTCCATTATCCTAGCCTGACAAAGGCAGAATACATTTTATGTGGGTATTCTTAAATATGAAATCTGGATGTTTTTTCTGCTATTATTCATTTGTTAAGAATGACTACTTTGATACTTAGGGATAAAGGCTACAGAAAAGATTAATGTGTCTCATAAATCACTAAAAAGTACAGAAAAACATACTCCCATACTTTCACAATTGCCACAATGTGCAGTTGTTATGTATGAGAATATACTTGAACATACATTCAAGTTCATCCTAAGCATAAAATTCCTCTGTTTATGGATACTTACAAAAGCAATCTTCCAATATTTTCCTTAGTCTTATCTTTCACTGAGGTGGATATACTGCTTCCTATGGAGAAATGTAATATTCATAGAAATGTACTTTTTACAGCTGAATTAAGCTGATGAAGAAGGATTGGTAGGGCTTGGTTTTCCAAGTGCTTGGATATCGGATAGGCCTTAAGAAGAAATCATGACTTCAGGAACATCTCTACAGTAATAGGGGAAAGGGTGGTAGTGGGATCAGAGAAGAGTTTTGGGGCATCAAAAGCAAGAGGAAGCTGAGGGTGGAGTTTATTATGGGGACAGAGAAGAGTGGAGCAGCAGAAAGACTCGATTTGAGTGAGGACCAGAGTCAAGAAGACAGCGGTGGTGGACCTAGAAAGAAGGGGGACAATAAGAGGAATACGGCTGAAGTTGAAAATAAATTCTGTAGGGGATGCCCTAAAATTCTGGCTTCATAGCAGCTGCTGTGGAATTTCTCCCTGGTAGGACAATGAAGAAACTAGGATCATGTAAAAATTGTGTTTCCACCTTCTGTTGTAGGAACAGGAGGGGAAATCTTGGCTCCATCTTGGAGTCTGTCTTCTGAATATATCCCTGATGGGATCTGCACAGAGCTTCAGGAGATGCTTCAGGGTCCGGAGATGCTGCCTTTCAGATGTGCCTTTGTGATAGTACTCACATTCACTCCTGAAGGCCTTCTGTAAACAAGGCAGGCCTTCTCTTTGCTAGTGCCTTATGGTTCCCTTTTTTAAAAATTATTTGTGAGGTGAAAAGCTGTACATAAGTGTATATAAACAGCTGTAGGCACCTCCTGTCACATAGTATTGGGTCACCTCATAAGCATACTTCTGTTGCTGGGATGAGGAGGGCACACACTCCTCTGACACCTTGTCTAGAGAGAGAGAGATCGTGGATAAAAAGTGTCCTGAGATCCAGCTCTCTCCAATGATACACATGTACTATATATATATATATATATGTATGTATGTATCTGGCGGAACTTGATTCGTCCCACCATACCAATGCTCAGGAATTAGTTGGGAAGTACTGTAATGAGGAAAGAAGACTAAGCACTCCAGTTTGAGATAGGGTCCCAACTGGCCTTCCAAACAACTGCCTGAAAACTGCCATTGTTTGAAGTGTGGCTGTGTAAAGCTGAATGAGGAGCGGAGATAGTGCTATGAACATGAGGAACTGCCCAGATCCCTCTGTAAAGCCTTCCTACCGTGTAGGAGATCAACACTCCCGCCCAGCTTGGTGTTGTCTGCGAACTTACTGAGGGTGCACTTGACCCCCTCATCCAGATCATTGATAAAGATATTAAACAGAATCATGTGTTACCTTTTCAGTATGGCTTTTTCTCATTCAGAAGAACATTTGCTGGAGAGCCATCCAGTGGGATGGTTACAGCAGCTCCTCAGGACTATCACCACCAGCTGCAAGCATTTCTGTCCTTAGTCTGTGTTCAACAGCAAGACGAACAGTAAACTGGGTCCCACACTGCCCACTGAGATGCTACAACCCTCACCTAGACGAGCCCTCTCTGGGATGAAAGAGCAGCCTGTTCTCCAGCTCCCTTGGCCTATCTCCAAACCTGACAGCCAGGCACAGTTCGGCTGGGTTAATTTCTCGTGTTAATGCTTCTTAACAGGGAGCTGGACCATGGCAACACAAGCTGTTTAACACAACAGCAATTCTGTTTGCCAGAGCAAGTCAGGTGAAGTTTGTAAGCTGTCGATATTTTTTGTCTTAAAATACGTGTTTAAGAAAGACCCTTGTGACTTTAACAGACATAGGTGTGTAAATGCCACACGGCTAGAAGTCAGCCATCTGGACTTTGTAATCTGGCAGGTAAACAAACGGAGCAGGCTCTTTGACATCTCTCAGATTATTGCTGATCGTATGAACATTAACATTTCCAAAGGTGTCTCTTTGCTTCATCACATTTCAAAGACTCCATTAATTTTGTTTTCACACGTTTAAATATTTATTTTGACCTTTTACCTCCTGGTGTAACCTTCTGACTTGTTGGACCGGCCAAATCAAAATACACTGATGTGTTCAGAAGGGCCTTGCTGCTTGTATAAACACGCTGCATAAACAGCTCTTGCAGAACAAAAGAGCGAGTCCTCCGCTGCGCTGCAGCAAGTCTCCATCCGTTTCAGCTGATCCATACAGGTAGGGGCTGTGCTGAGATATGCCAGCTGGTTTTCCAGCTGTCGCACCCCGCGTTCTTGCTGGCATCCAGGGTTGTTCCCCTCCACCACGAGTAATGCTGAAGTAAGACCAACACCGTGCTGTTAACCTGTTTTCTGCGCAGGTGCTGCTGCTGGAGCACCGACTCTGCTGCTGGTCCTGGCGGTGCCTGCGCTGGGCGTCCTCGCCTGCTTGGGGTTCTGAATGTAGCTGGATTCACCTTGTCCTCCACCTAATGCAAAGGACTCCCTTGGAAGATGAGGACCACAACTCTTTTTGATTCCTGTGGCACCATCCTAAGCCAAATAAATTACACTTTAAAATAAATTACCCTACCGATTTCCTATGAACTGTAAGAGGACTGAGGCATCCAGGAACTCCTTCATGAAGTAAATCAACTTTTGAAAGGCTAAGAAATATTTTTAACTTGTTCCAATATGCCTTATAAAACACTTATGCTGATCTGTGACAGTTGCATGATTCGGTCCAGTGGGGCAAGTTACAGTGTTAAAACCCAATAACATAGGCTGTACAGTGAAAGTAAAATCACCATACGTAGGTGCTTTAACTTGAATAACAAATTGTGAAATATAATAGAGATTGAAATGTTGATTGTATGTGATAAATGTAAGAGTACTACGTCTGTCTGTACTATCCTATATGTTTTGTGTACTACATATTTTTGAATGGCCCCATCATCATTTATTGGGATTACTGGTTTTTAGAGAGACAGTCAAAGCAAAAACATTTCATTTTTTTAGAGCTATATTTCTTGAGGCTATTGGATAGAATGTGAAGGACTTGAAATGAAAGTCAGTGACAAGGAATTTTTTATTTTGAATATGTTCAGAACACTCAAGATGTGCATAGCACACACAGCTTAAAAATTTCCCTGTGCTTCACTGACTTCGATATTCTTTTCTTAAAATAATTCTGCTGAAAAATTCCGTTATGGTTGTTGTTGCTGATTTTGGGAGTGAAACGTCAGCTTTCGGGGAAGCAGCGTAATGTATTGGTTTTGATTTAGTGTTACTACTATTATTAAGGTAGCAATAGAACACTTAGGAGTTTGGAGATGGAGTCTATGTTAAGATCAGCCAAGTAGACCATGAAATGGTAGGAAACGTATGTTATTTTTTAAAGTGAAAATATTTAAAATATAAAAAAAGAAAAATATATACAATAAATGGCAAAAACAGAGTAGCACAGTAAAAAAATTATTATATTTACATTTTTATGCTGCAGATGCCAGGTGTTACCTTCCTGTAATGAAGGCATACATTTGGGAGAATTATATGCTTTTTCAAGAACTTGATATTATTCTGATGTTCATAGTGTTGTAAATAAGAGTTTTAAAGTCCTGAGACCGTTTCCCTATTTGATAGAGCACTGAATGGTCCAACTGTGTGTTAGTACATGAAAGTCAGATCCCAACTGTTGGTCGAAGCGAACTGTTTGCTATGGCCTTTGCAAAACGGGAACTCTATTAGAGATAGAGAATGTTTTTGTTCTGACTGTGTCTAGAGTGTTTCGGTGTTGGGCTTTTTGTTGGTTCTTTTGGGTTTCTTTAAGTTGTTAAAGAAATGCACATTCCTTTCATTTCCCATGGTGTGCTGGGACTTACTTTGAGTGTGAATGTTGAAGAAACACAGTGATATTGAATCAGCTGGCTCAAGTAATAGTGCAATGTCTGACGCTTCAAGAATTATAAGCTTTGAATCATATTTTATTAGCACAACCTTGCTAGCTACTTAGAAATAGATTTTATCTTTTTAGAACTGATACTGTAGAGGTCCGTAATAATAATATTTACATGAAGCAAGAATAGGTCTATTAATAATTTACACCTCCTTCTTTTATTTGTATAATTTTGTACTATATATTTACATGTAAAAGTGTAGAGTCTTCATTAAGAAATGTCAATAATACTGTTTTAGTTTAATTTTAACTATTTGTTACAAGATGAGAATTTTTTAAATAGGTGAAAGTGATAACTTCCCTATAGAGGAATGTCAGTGTCAAACACTACTGAGTTTCATAAATTGTATAATTATTTGAAAGAGAAATGAGCTGTCTTCATACATAAGCAACTAATACGCTGTAAGCCTTCTGTACAAAAAAAAAAAAAGTGTTTTATTGTGTTTCATTTGGTTTGGTTCTTTTGCAGTATGACTCGTTTTTATATAATCTACAACCACAACTAAATCTTTTGCCAAATGAATGATTGCCTTTTACTTTTCTAATAACATGGTGTAAAAAGCAAAACTGTTTAGTTTTTGCATGGAAATGACCTGGGAAGGAAAGCCACTTCTTTTTTTAAATCAGCAACACAGATGAGGTGGGTCTCACATACAGATCAGATAGTTTGAGGTTTTTCTGTTTCAAGTAATTGTGGAAATTTGACTGGGACCTTGAGTTTCAAATTGTCATCAAGAAAAACTAAGTAATGTGTCATCTGCTTTAAAACGCAAGGTTCTTAATTAAAGTTTATATAGGTAGACATATTTGTTGTTTCTTTATATTTCAGGAAAATTGATATTACTATTATTTGATACTGATGAATATTGAACTGTTTTTTTAGTTACTTTTTATCTTTTTTTTTTCAAATGAGTAGAGCAGGACCGTGCTTTGTCCTTTTTATGGATGAAAAGTAAATTAAAATTAAATAAATGTATTAATGTTCCTCAAAATATAATAACTGTCTTTTGAATTGGAGCTTCCTAATTTCATAATAGTGATGTGGTCACCTGTGACAGCAAAGGTGTGGATGGAATGAGGTCCAGTGTGTCCCTGCCCTGCCTTCTTGCGAGTTTTGCTGGAGTTAAAGAGCTTTTGTGAGATAAGAGTGTCTGTTTTGCTTTGATTACAGGTGATATAGATAGATTTTCCTAACGTCAGTGACAGAGAGCGTCCTGAGAGCTTTTCAGCATTTTTGGAAGCAAGAGTTAACCAAGCAGAGTATTTTTTTCAGGTAACGTTTTCTACTCCAGTAAATACATTACTAAGGAAGACGGCCGAAATGGCAAAACTTTGTACTGATTAAACGCTTTGTGTGATCCCAGTAATTTCAAGAGGTGACATCAAGTATAACTGAGATACTGCCTGCCTTGGAGGCATCACGTTCAGGCCCTAAAATGCACAAAATGTGGCATGTGAGAAGTTAGTGAAGCTGACAGTCATACTGCAAAACTTGGTTTCATTTATCTTCAGAGATACCAAATGAGAAGAGTCAATGAGAGAGTGCTTCTCGCACCCTGCACCTGAAGGACTGTCTAGTAAATCGGGGACCTGGGGAGGAGGAGGAGGTTATCAGTACTTTGGTTAGGTACGTTTTGTATTTTTATCTTGGTCTCTAAGAGAAAAAAGGGTTTGAGTTTCTGTCTGCCAGCTCTCTGCTAATGATTTTGGACCTGTCGGGGGGTGGCAGACAAATTCAGCAGCTATCATGCTGAAGAAAATCAGTGCCAGTAGAAGGTAGATACCTATATTAGGAATTTGCATCGAGGGCAGCTGCAGCGTGGTCACTGGTCTGACCTGTTCTGTCTGGCCTGCCAGCTGCCCGGCCAGCCAGCACCTCGGAGCTGGGTTCAGCTCGCCTTGCTCCTGCCTTGCGCCGGGGCTGGGCAGTGTGGGACGAGTGCCGGCTGCGGGGAGGCCAGAGCACGTGGCATTGCGGGAGAGACACGTACCGGCGGCGTCACTGCAGTGACAGAGCGAGGGGAAGAACGGGACATAGAACATAAACCCACAGGAGAAAAGGTTCATTATTTCCACCCTTCAAAGAACAACTTGGTTTTGTTTGTGAGACTTCTTTGCTTCCACACTTCAGAGCCTCTAGCTACAAAAGATGATCAAAAATATGTCTTTAAATATTAGATATCTGGCTGAAGACCAGGTCTTCCAGTCTTGATCTGCCTCGGCATTGCATTAATCGACACTTCCTAGTGGAATTAAAGTTAAAATAGCAGACACCAGGTAACACTCAAATCCGTTCCAGTACAGATCTTGAAATAGTTCCAAATGCTATTTGGAGATTTTGTTTATTTAAATACATCACGGAAATGTCTGTCTTTCAGGTTACAACAGTACAATATGGGCTAAGGATATTGCTTTGGCAGTAGTGCCAATTTCTGTAGCTTCTAGTGCTTGTGTGTGCTTCATCCTTGCACATGGCACCCAGTGGAACCTTTTCATGGTGTTAGGACATCGGCACCACTGCACAGAGCAGTGAGGTCCTGCGGAGGAAGAGTGCCCTCTCTGTTTCTTCCAGAGATGATCTATTTTTCTTTAACTTTTCTACCACTAGTTCCTTTTGCTTTGTCATTTTAACATTCTTCTTATTTCCAAAACCAGAATAAAGGACAGAAATCACAAGAGTCCACATGAATGGGGAATAAAAAATAACGTTTACATCTCGAACAGAAGTAGCACTGTCTTCTTTTCTTGACAGGCTAGCAGGCTTTTCTTTTACCCGGATGTCAATTAACCCAAGTCTACTTGAAAGGATGTCATGAACAGACACATGAAAATTGTTTCCTTCACCTTAGTTGATCTTGACTCTTGTCTATTGATTAATATGGATAGCACGGGAAATTATGCCAATTTTAGTTCCCCAAAACAGAAAACTCATTATTTACCTGGTAACTTCAACAGGCCCAGTGAGTATTGATGAGTGGATTTTACTGGTCTATATTTAAAGAGTCTAATAGTCTCTTTAAAACCTGATGCCTTTGGTCCTTGGTGTGTTGCCACAGCCACTACCTATCTGGTTCACAGAAAGCCATAAAATCGTTTCTTGCTCTCCCAAAGCAGGCAGCTGAGTCACAGAATCACGGGATGGTTGGGGTTGGAAGGGACCTCTGTGGATCATCTAGTCCAATCCCCCTGCCAAAGCAGAGTCACCCAGAGCAGGCTGCACAGGACCTTGTCCAGGCAGGTTTTGAATATCTCCGGAGAAGGAGACTCCACAACCTGTCTGGGCAGCCTGTTCCAGTGCTCCATCACCCACAGAGTGAAGAAGTTCTTCCTCATGTTCAACTGGAACTTCCTGTGCTTCAGTTTGTGCCCATTGCCCCTTGTCCCGAAAAGGCACAGTGCCTTCTGACCCACAGAGGGATTGGTTTCCAAGGATTGGAATCTACTTGCTGCCCTCTGCTCACGGTGGATCACAGGGTATCAATACAGCTCTCCTGGATTTTAATATCAGGCGTGGTCAGCACCAGGGAGATGTGACAGAGCCATACGTCATCTCGGAGAGAAGAGAATCAGACACTGCCCAGCCCAAAATGCTGGATCAGCAGAGTGTCTGGCACAAACGCAGCTCTGCTGGCATAGGGATAGCTAGTGTTACATGGGAAAGTGGAACAATTACCTGGCAAAGAAACGTCTGTCGCACAGGCTGCGCCCGCCAGGAGGAGGCATGGGCAGCCTGGCAGCAAGGCCACGGCACAAGGGCTGGTTCCCATCGGGAGTGGAACACAGAATCATAGAATCACAGAATGGTAGGGGTTGGAAGGGACTTCTGTGGGTCATCTAGTCCAACCCTCCTGCTGAAGCAGGGTCACCTACAGCAGGCTGCACAGGACTGCGTCCAGGCGGGTCTTGAATATCTCCAGAGAAGGAAGCTGACAGCGCTGGGAGGGACGGTACAGGTACAGCCTGCAGCCGCGGCCGTGTGCGCGCCCTGGAGTACACCCGGCCCTGCACATTGCAAATGGACCAGTGCAGAAAGGAGAAAATTAAAGACCTGCTTGACTTCTCCCTCTTCCCCATCCTACTCCACATCCAGTGCTGGCAATGGTTTTCGGAGGGAACTCTTCTCTGCAACCACATGAAACAGCTGCATTTGTAGCAGGCTTAATCTCATCCTGTGTTAGATGAGTAAATGGGACAGACGAGTCCCTGCCCGGAACGTGCCTGCCCGCTGGCTGTGAAGGAGGCACAGCGCTCAGGGCTGGCTGCCTGATGCTGGGAAAGGCAAGTCCCACCCCAGCTGCGTTATGACGACATGCAAGATCAGATGCGGGTAAAAAGGCACATCTAACCAGAGGATGTAAAGGTATTGACCGGCCGTTGTCCCCTCTAGATGGCTGTTGTGGTGTCACCTCCATCCTTCAGTTATGTGACACCTGCTGAAAGCAGCGCACAGTGAGGTGTTCCTACGGCGTTGAGATAGTCCGGTGTCAGCCCTCCCCGTCTCGGCTGTCTGCTCAGCTCCAGGCGAATTCAGATCCTCATTGGTGCTCCAGTGGGCCCACAGCTCCGGGTCGCCATGTGCCGCAGTCAGCAGGGGTGGGCGGCACCACGAGGTCACTACCTGGCTGCAGGCTGGTGCCGAAGCCTTCGGGAAGTGCGTGGCTGGCATGACCCCAGGGCTGTGGAGAGCGTGTGGGCGAGCGGGATGATTGTCCTCAGAGCACCTGAGCCTCTGGGCAGCCATGGGGAGGGTGCCCTGGCCTCAGGAAAGATGCATTCAGCACAAGACACTGAATTCTTGCATTCCAACACGAGGAAAGAAGGAAATATTTTCCTGGATTAAGGCCCGCGTCATGTGAACGAGGAGGATTTCAGCGCCTGGGAGCCGAGCCAAGCAGCCAGCGCTCCCCTTGCTGGCGAGCCCTGAAGCGAGCCGGCGTCAGGAGCACACAGTGCCGCCAGCTCAGACCCCCATGCCAGCAGCCGGATTAGCTGCACGGTGATGTTCATTTCTGATTCTCACAGAGAGAAAGATATAAAAGCACAGAGTTCCCAGAAGCACTCAACTCGAGGCATTTATCCTGTCCAGGCAGCTCCCTGTGAGCCACCGCTGCGCAGCGCCTGCAGTGCGGTAGCACTTGCAGGACGCAGCAGCTGGTTTGTGCTGGTGGAGCCAAATGGTGTTGCCACGCTGCTGAAACCTCTTTCCCTCCACACCAGGGCTGCTGGATGCAAACCGCCCATCAGGCACTGTCCTGGCCGGCGCTTCGCCCGGGGTTGGTTTTTGGATGGCGCAGCCCCAGGCAGCGCCAGGGCCCCTTGCAACGGCCTGGCAGCAGAGGTGCCTGCGTCCCGGGGCTGGCACTGCCAGCTGCACAGGGTTTTTTAGTGTTCCGTTCAAAATCTTCAGGATTACTGTAGGTTCTGCAAAACCTCAGTTCCTACTACTTACTCACCTGTACCTGCAGCTGAAAGTGGGAAGGGGATGTACACAGGGCTGTGTGTGATGTGGCTTTTGCTGATCCACCTCTTACTCCTCCTCATTAAACCACTGCCATTTGTCTTGCGAGTCCATGTTTAGCCAATAATATTCATGAAATTATATATCGTTCTCTCTCCTGTTTTGACCAGCCCAGAAGGTTTCTAGCTATAAATGTTGAGACGTACGCGTCAGTCTATGCATCTCCTCTATGACAGCACTCTGAAGCAGTTAATTGCTGATCTGAATTTAACTATGTTCTGGCAGAATAGTGTGTAACAGGCTCCCTGTGGATTGACCTGTAGCTCAAAAAGCTGTCAAAAATCAGGCAGTTCTCCACAAAGCTCCTCTGTGCCTGCCCTGTCAGAATGCCACAATACCACTGCAGGCCTCCAAAATGTGTGTGGATGTCTCTTCTGGCATCAAAATCCAAGACCCTTCAGCCAGTTTCAGCCCCTGATTTCATCTACAGTAAAAAGTAGGTGATGGAGCAGTACAAAAGAGTCTATAGGGTGTGGGTGTATTCATATACCTGAGCCTTGTACAAGTAGGTTAAAGCATGTGCTGAGGTTGTAACAGAATCTGACAAAAATAATACCTTAAGAAAAAAAAAAAAACAAAAACAACGAGAGATGAGCTCTGCAGTTTTTGTGGCAGCCTTTATATACACAGTTTAAACTTTGTTCTCCCAGAGCCAAGAAAAAGCACGCAGAATGACTCCACTGGGCTCTGCTCAGCAGAGTTTTCTATCATTAACTTATGGCTCTGACTTCTCTGTGATGTTGCAGAGAGGATGATTTAGACAGCAGTACAGAAGAAAAGAGGGGAAAAAAATTCTCTTTAAACAAGGGAGGAATCAATAATTCAAACTCTCAGGACTGAGCCAAACACGTGCTAATACAAATGACCTAGAAAATGACCTAAATTTTCACTGTTAGTAGCTGTGTGTTGGCATACAGCACAATAACCCGCTCCTTTGGGGTTTATTGATTCCAGGATGTAGGAAAACAGGATCTTTTTGTATAGAAACAGCATAATTGCTGATTTGGTCTTTTTTAATCAGCACTGAGCAAGGCAGAAGCCTTCCCTCTGTCAGGAACATGGGGTCACAAGAGGGCATGAACTTAGTTAACATGGTTTATTTCCCTGCCTCGCTTCTTCCAGAATATCCTTGCTGGGATGTGATAACCTGGTGGCTCTGGCCAGCGCTCTCCCTGCACTCAGGCCTCCAGCAAACATAAACTAAAATGGGTGTTTCCACAGACAAAAATACTTAGCCTCTCCTTCTTTGTCTTTCTTCCTTTCTTTGTTTTCCTTCCTTCCTTCCTTCCTTCCTTCCTTCCTTCCTTCCTTCCTTCCTTCCTTCCTTC
>Ga0065711_1001057_pt1 | contig 49244 bp, 29 predicted proteins | sample Hoacrofraction12_FD_59098 | JGI IMG/M metagenome (GOLD analysis project Ga0065711, IMG submission 59098) | Hoatzin crop microbial communities from Cojedes, Venezuela - Epithelial fraction 12 v2 (version 2) | ecosystem: Host-associated > Birds > Digestive system > Esophagus > Crop | place... | reverse complement strand
TCTCCTCTCCTCTCCTCTCCTCTCCTCTCCATCGCCTTGCCTTGCCTTGCCTTGCCTTCATTAGAATTATTTTTTAAAGAAGTCAGGGCACAATGGAGCCCTGGATGCATGAAAATCATCTCACTGCAGATTTCCACAGTTTATGCATCTATTTATATACTAAACACTCCTGGGCTCCCTTGATCTTTAGTGTATGTAAGGGAATAATCTTAGGGACTGTCTGCATTACCAGCTGTTATAGAGCAAAGAGTGGAGAACAGTGCTGGGTTTGTTGTGATCTGTTATGATTCTAGGTCTGCATATTCACATTGGTTCTTTAATGGCAACGACGTTGGTGCCGGTTGCAGATTCACAGCACATCCCTATCCTATGTAGAAAAGTAACTGCTGATTGACCCTGCATCTGTTTTGCAAGTGGGGTGCTGCGAATGGCACCCCATGGCACAAGGTCCCCCCTTAGCTCCATCAGGAGCACAAGTGCTTCAACCACACCAGCTGTGTAAGTCAGAAGACTCCAAATATAGATTCAAGACAAATTTGCATCAAAAACCACCCTTCTAATGCACAGAAGAACTAGTGTAGATGCACCTGTAGGGTACAAGCTGTATGGCCTATTTAATCTGATTTTTATTCATCTACGTTAGGAAGAACTGGACTGATTAATAAGGGAGTGTATATGACTGGCTCAGATGGAGAAATCTATGCATTTAATTTGAAGATTGATTAAAATGAACCTGATGTTGTACTTCTTTTTACAATAAGAACTTTTCTCCACAGTCAGATGTAGAAGATGCTGTATTGAAACTATTTTACTAACTCTTAATCTTTACGTTATGTAAGCCCTTGTCTTTTTCTAGATCATCTATTTGATACGTCATATAATTCTATAACCAAATCTAAGAAATATTTTAAAATTCTGGGTGTTTTTAAAGCAAAAGTGAAAAAATGACTATTTCTAAATTCTGTATTAATTTAGAAATAATTAATTCAGGGCAAGCTTCTCTATGAAATGCTTATGTCCGTACATGAAAGAGTTGTCTAAGCTTTTATTAGTCAATGGGAGTTCTGATCAGTTTTTCACACTTGCATGCTTTGTGCCAAGTTGTCCAAATGGATCTGCGATATTCGCAGGAGTCTGGCACAAAGGTCAGGAGTGGCAAGTCGAGTCCAGGTATCGCACTAGGTACCTGTACACAGGCAGCTGAGTAGTCAGCGGATCAGCAGAGTCAGGAGGTTCAGTATACCTTTTAAATCATCCTAGTATGCCTTTTAAATCATCCTAAAGCTAATCTCTAAATTTGACTAGATTAATAGCACTCTGGACTCCTTTGACTGGATTGACTAGGTCTCCATTGACTTAGCTTAGACACCTACATTTATTGCTTCCTAAATTTAAATGTCTGAATCTTGAACAGAATCCTGCCCCTCGTTACTGAATTATTGCATCCTGTTCTTGCTTGATTAAGCACTACATAACCATTTCAAGTGACTATATGGCATACTAATTCAGAAATAGAATACGAATTCCTTATTTTATCAATTTTAATGACATTGCCATTTTTTTAACTGTTACAAGTATAATCAGTTTATGATTCTGATGATTATGACAGTTTTCCATGGTGTTTTATTCATTATATTTAGTGTAATATGCTAAATATACATGAAAACTGCACATCCCACTTCTCCTCACAGTGGTATCTCTGGGGCTGAGTGGTCCTGTTACTACCAAAAATAGTTCCCTGAGCACAGCTTTCATGGAGCATAACACAGAGCTTCAGCAGAAAGTTGTTTCATGGCTTATAAAATACACTGGCAGATAACAGAGTCGGTGAAATTTTTCCATGCGTGTAGAAAAAGGCAGGACGGTACAGAATTACCAAAGTTCATTTAATGTAAGCATCTACAGTAAGAAGGACTAAATGTACTGCAGCCATTCCTTGCAGGCATCTGCCTAATCTGTTCCTAAACAATCCTAATGAAGGGTTTCCTGCTGAATCCCTGTGCTAATATTTTACCTACTATATACAGGAAGATTGTTATTGCCTCTCTCTACAGGCTTCTGATTCTTGCAAAAAGGAAAAATATATCTTTCAATATCAACTGCACATACATTTTATGGTGATTGCATCTAGAACATCCTGTGGAAGTGCTTATGTCTGCATCAACTGTAGTGGAACACCATGACCTTGTCTCACCACAAAAACGTAAGACCAGCCACTTTTGGTCAGACAAAAAAAAAGATCCATAAGGACCTTTACGTTACTCCTTAAAGAAGCAGGAGATATATATGAACGTGCTAGCTGGTGCAGATACTACCCCTGGAACACTATCCTGTAAATGAGACAGTTTCAAGCCAGAAACTTCCTGCATCCAGTCTAGTCTTTACTGGCCTTTAATGACCCTTCTGTTAATTTATAAAGCCCACTCTCTTAAGGTATTCTAAAATGATTGTCTACAATATCCTTCAGCAAGGAGTTCCACTGTTAAACTATAAATCTAGCTTTTAGCTGGCCAAAGAAGGTAAGATTAATTTCACCCTAAACACTTGCAAACTGATTATTGTAGATGTATTTCAGTATCTTTATGAGGATTGAGGGTACACTGACTGCTCTATACTTTGGTCTATAATTCCTTGATTGTGTGGCAGTACTTAACCTGTACTGTGAACCTCTCAGCAGGGGTTATTAGCTCAGGTGCAGCATAAACTTAATTCATCTAACTGGGTACATATGTTTTTAGGGTCTCTGCACCAAGCTTCACTGTTTTCTGTAGACATTTACTATGCTTCTGCTAATGCTTCTGTCAAGTTGCAGAAAGGAAATATTACCAGGTGGGTTTCCTTGTCTTTGCATTTCAAATTCCTGCAAGAATTTTCAAGAATAATGCAGGACACAAGAACTATGGCAGCGTCATCTTTTTGTTGGAAGGGAAATGTGTGAGTAGCAGCAGAGTTATGCCTTCAGAGTTTCTTCTCACGGAGAGGGAGACCTGTCTCAGTATTGGGGCATAATAAATTTAGATTTTTCATTGTTCTTTGGTGACATGTTCAAGTCCCTCTTGTATTTTATTCCCTTTTGCATCTTTGCACTTCTGCTTTGCACCTAGCACTGTGTGGTACAGTTTGAAGCTTCCTGTGGTCTCTTGCATTGTGTAAGATTTTTCCCTTTTTCTTTGTCAGTTATTATTATCAACTTTACAGCAGCAGCTCCCTCAAATCCAGAAAGATTAGAATTGTATCCTGCTCAGGGAGGGAGATATGGGACAGCCATCAAATATAATGTCAAGCATAAATCCAAGATGTACTTGGTGGCACAAAATGCAGACAAGGTTAGATGCACTGGTGGAATCTGGCTGGATAAACCATGTTCGTAACTCCTTTGCACAGCAGCAAAAAGGAAGGAGGATAAACCAGTTTATCTGGTCTATTGATTTCTTGTTGCTCTGAATCCTGATACTTTGATTCTTTTGGCTTGAATCTTTATGCTGCAAAAAGGGTAAAACTGATGTTTAGGGCCATCTCCCTAGGGGTAATATATAGGTATGCAGGTTGCTGGCAGAGCGTTTTCTAAGGTAAGGCTGCAAAACATGCAGCTACAGGTCTCCCTTTAGGAAGGGTTTCAAACCCACCTCTCCCATTTTACATGTTAAATGTGGCCTAGAGGAACATCCACCCACACCAAATGGAAAAGCCAAATTTCCTTCCAGTTCCAAAAACATTATAGACTTCTGCCAAATGACATTTCTAATTCTTCCAGTAAAAAACGGAAAGCTAAACAGAAGCATCACCCTTCCAATAAATCCATTCCAAACTCTTCCTGATTTATTCCAGATCCATTGCTTTTTGGTGAGGCTGTTAAATAATACTCTCTTTTGTTCTCCTTACAGGGCTTACCCCAGGATGTTACTTATATGGGTATTCCTTCAGAGGCTTTAAAAAATGCTCTAGAAATCATAAAGAGGTAAAGTTTGACTTCTGATACACATGTTCAGTTCCTATTGACTTCGCTGGTGAACTGCAAGTCGGAATACACCACAGTGTTGGAAACATTTATTTAGGCATGCTAAGGAAACTAAGTAGTTCTGAATAAATGTTATTATTTCCATCAACTACAACAAAATTTAAGCACCTTAGTTCAATTTCTTTTTTTTTAATGCAAGAGAGAGACAAATCACTAACATATGTTGAAGAAATGAAAGGAATGGTGAAATGAAGAAAGCCACGAAAACTTCTTGTCAGGAGGTTTTTTAAAGGACTAATTAATCACAACATCTCACAATAGCTGTATCGTCCCTAAGATGTAAATAAAGGATAAAGCTTTAACTGTTTTTTTTTACTGTAGTGAGGTTGTTGAAAAGCATCCAAATTCATATTATCTTAAAGAAAATAGGTCTTAAGATTTTATCCTTTACATTATAAGGACGTTGAAAGGGCTGTTTTCAGCTGTCACTGTTGTGCCTGTATTTGTTCTGGAAGGTTTTTGCAGCCTGACTACTTGGACAAGCACAAGAAGACCCAAGATCCCCTGGCTGTGCCCTAACCCAGTCAGAGCCAGCTGCTGTCCAAAGTCAAGTGTGCACTTGGGTTGCTCAACCCTGCTTGTTACCTCAAAACCCAAGTGCCGTGTGGATGTCTCCGTGTGACTTTTAGGATCAGAGCTGGCTCATGTCTGGCCAGTTTGAAGAACAGACAGACAGGCTTGCATCTGTCTGTACCTGTCCCTGTAGACGTACCCTAAAGCTGCTAAATAGCTGGTGTTTTGGTTGGGTTTTTTGTTTTGTGTTTTTTTTTTTATGTCACAGTAAACAATGAATATGGAATGTCAAGCAATCATCATGGAACTGAAAAATCCTCAACAAAGAGAACAGGTAAAACAATGCAAATAAAATGAGATTTTTCTTCCTCCCACACCCATAAACTGTCATGCAAGTGCAATAGCTGGAATTGATGTAAACTCTTTCTGAAAAGCTAATTTAGTAATGTGGAGTCAGCTTTTATTTTGTTCATTATTCTCCTATTTTAATATGTTTCTTCTTTTTTTAAGAAGAACTTGAATTTTGTTATTTCCAAAATGTGAGCAAGAAATATCAGCTATTGGTACAGGAAGCACAAGAAAGCCTGTGAAATGTTCAGTTTTCTTTCATAAAATTAAAGGTCCTGGTAAACTTTGGAGATGATTCCATACTTTGTAGTCATAAGTGTTGCATGAATGTGTCTGTTGACAAAACTTCCCTGAAGTATATTTGTTATTAGATTTAGTGACGTAGCAAAGTAAAAATGGCCATTGCAGTCTATGAAAAAAGCATGAATTTCTTCAGTAGTGAAAAAGAACACCCCAGGTGAAAACCGAAGATGGATGTATAATCCTCACTGGTCATTTAGAGCAGTGCAGTCTAATATTACTCACTTATCATTTTATCATAAATATTTGAGGGTTCGTGATTTATTTTTGTTTTTGAAGTTTAGTTCTTCCTTTTCTATGTTTAAAAGCTCTCTTTTCCAGATTCTACTGGTAACATTGCTGTTTAAGTACTGATGCCGTCCTGTGCGAAATATTGCAGTCTCTACTCTGTGGATCCATCGTACACAGCCTGCTACAGACTGTCATAGTACTGGCTTAACTTTGGTTTTGTGCTTTTTGTGAGTGAATATGGAGGGCTGATGGCCACATTTTGTATGGAAATACCATTGCAGTAATAAGTGGGCGACAGATTTATGGAATTCTTCCAAAGGTCTTTACCAGGTTTTGCGAGGAGCTCTGGTAACTTGAGAGGTAAGAGAAAATACGGACCAAAGCTTTTGCACCTGACTTGGGCCTCTATCCAAACTCCACATTCAGATGGGTCAGAGGGCTGGTTTAAAGAACTGCTTGTCCTCTGTGTGACCAAAGAGCCATTCCATTTTACACTGACAGCAGGATACCGTATCCACAAATAATATGTATTAAGGAAGGCTTTTAAAGCCCTAACTCTCGCATTGGTCTATGCTAAGGAGTGGAACTTTGTTCTAGCAGGGGGCAAACAGGTGGCAGCCAAGTCCAGAGGTGCAGCTGAATCTGAGAAGATAGGAGTTAACTTCCCAAAGGCTTTGCATAAATGGAGTGCAAATGACTTTGTACATAGAAGCACTTTACCCCTAAAATATCCCCTATTTCAGTAAGAAACTGTGGTAAGTCCACAAAAGTAGAACAGAACATGAAGTAGCTACGGGGCTTTGTGAATGGGTATAAATTTAGAAGATCTGATGAGCCATCTCAAACTTTTCTCCAGCTGCTCTGATGACATCACTGGTTTCACTATCTACAGTACCACCATTGTCACATTAAACAATGACAGTTCTAAAACTATCCTCTTTGCTTTCCTGACAGATATTTGTATGCTGCAGAATGGAAAAAAAAATCTTCTTGTCATCATAATTTTTTCTTTTTTTCTTTTTGTTTTCTTTTTTCCTCCCACATAGTTCCCTTTTGTCGTTCAGGTCTTAATTGCAATTCATTATTATTTTTGTGAAGAGCAGCCTCGTGAAGGCAAAGAGTTAAAGACGTCACTTTAAATGACAAAAGCTGAACACTTTACCCCACTTTCAGTCTCTCATCTATTCATCCTTTTCATTGTGAACTTCGCTATTTCAGCTTTCTAAGCTCTTCAACTACCTGCCCCTAATTTGTATTCCTGGGAAGAGGCCTAGGCTGGTTATTTTGCATTTGTGTGCTAATGGTGATGAGTTTGCTTCTAAGAGGAGAACAGGGAGGGGAGGGCAGGAACCTCCAAAAGGGTTTAAGTGGGAGTGGGGGTGAAGGTGCAGGAAGGGTTGTTTGGGGGAGAGTCATGCTGAATTTTAACCCTGAATGCTTTCTTATACAATTTAGCACAAAGCCCTCCTGATTATATGGAAAATGACACCCTGTGAAAATTTGCCTGTTCTTATACACCTTTTAAGCAAATAGGTTAGTCAAGTGTCTGGAAAGCCTGGGAGACAGCTGCATCGTCATTTTATTAACACATTAAAATATGACATGTATTTTGCGAAGCTTTTTTTTTTCCTTATTGCCCTGCAAATTATGTAATTTATTCAAAGTATGAATAGTGTTGTGAAATATGTTTATTAAGGGAAACGGTCTGTACATGTAAATGATAGCAGTGCAGCCCAGCTCTGCTTTGTTTGATAAAACCATTTACTTTCACGGGGTTAATTTTCCCTGTGCGTTTTGATGCCATGTGAGATAAAATACCTTTCATTAGATTAAACAGGCAAACAGAGGCTTTTTGACTTATTGACTAGTATTTCAAAGCTGAGCATTTCTTATGCTAATCATTTTTATAACTAATTTAACAGACGTGAAAGAATGTCATTATGAATAATTAGAGATGTTAGTAATTTAGTTTCTAATTAACCAGGGATGTGGCAGACCATTACAGATGGGAATACTCATTAGCCGTGAGAGGCATGGGTGTTTTACTGCTTATTGTAGATTCTGCCTACATTTGAAAATGGTTTGGTTGTTTGCACTTTCTAATATGGAGCACTTTCATTCCATGCTGCTGGGTATATCGTCTCGTACTTTGTCGCACGGTAAACCAGACAACTGCGCAAGGCACCTGATGCAACAGAGCATGTAGGCAGTCATTTTCCATTTCATGAACTGTTGCATTACAGTAGTTCTCACCCCAACTCCACACCCAAGAAGTGATTTTGCAAAAGGGGCATTTTTCTTTTGCAGGTGTAAGTTGCATATAATACAATTAAGCACATAAGTATTTGATCTTCAGATCTGTGCCCGTGATTCATTTTGTGAGAAAAAAATGAAAGAGAGCCTGCCCGCTAATGTCTCCCTACTCGCTGAGCTTATGTCATACTTTACAGAGTGGTACTGCAGTCTATATGTCATTCATTCTCTGTGTGTAGGCTTCCACTAGTGATTGCACTTTCTTGGGTATGAGAAAGGCTGCTACTCTAGACTCTTACATCCCCTGAGTGAACTTCCATACACCTCTGCTGTTTCTGCTCTTCTTACATTTTGCTTTCTTCAGCTACAATTTCCAAAATTATTACTTATTCTAAATGTTCAAATTCTGTTTCAGCAAGACGCAATCAAAATACAACCACCTAAAGACAGACTTTCTTCCCTTCCATTTAAAAAAAACCCCAATGTATATATATTTGTAATTTCTCAAATACTGGAAATCCTTTGGAATCTGTAAGGTCTGCTTGTTTTGGAAAAGAGACTGAATATTAATTACAGTAATCAGAAGTCATTTTGCAATATTAGCATATTAGCAATGTGGACAGGCCATTAAGCTCTCCGAGAAGGGCAGTCTGCTCCATGATCTATTAGTCTGTGGAAAGCAAGAGAGTGGCAATTTCGTGAGCTACGGCAACAAGGAAATCTGAAGGAGAAGAGCTTCCTCCCAGCTCTGACATTGGGGTTATACAGAAACGTGCACCCTAATCATGGCAGTCTCTATAGAACAAAGTCATGCACAGTTTGTCAAGAGTGACCCAGCTGAACTGCTGTAAGCTCTGTTTAATCTGAATATGCGTAACAGACCTCCACCCGCCTTTTAATATAGTTTGACTAAATTAGTTTAAACCTTAAGTTAACCAGTGCGACTTTCTCCTGGGGACAGAAATGAAAGTGGTTTCAAATCAGATCATTCACTCTTTCTGTGCAAACCTGTTGGTGATTCCTCTCACCTGAGAATGAGTGTGACCCATTTCAATTCCTAGGCTAGAGTCTGCACAAAAAATATCAGAAGGCGTAAATTAAAATGAACTGCTATTTCAATTCTGGTGTTCACACAGGGAAAACGTGAAGATGGAGATTCCTGATATGCTTATTAGCCTCCTCATGTATATTGTATTTCCAGTTAAACTTTGCCTAAAATACAATTCAACATACCTAGTCAGATTAGAAAATATTTTTTCTTTTCATAGCAGAGATTAGAGCTCTAACCACAGCTATGGAAAATCAGTGTTCTGTGCCTGCTCTACTATAGATATCATAATACAAATGACCTTGGGCAAGTCACTTAGCATATATTTGCACTGCAATCAGACAACCTAACCTTAAAGTTCAGCATTCCTGAACTTTTTAGCAGCACCAGCAGACCACTGTCAACCCCCACTGTTTTCAAAGGCCAGTGTGGCTCCCTATAAAAATTTTAATCAAAAGCACCATTGTGACAGCTTCGTTTTATATGGTTCAGCAAACCACTTACTATAAATTGGGAACTGCAGATGGGAATCACTCCAATGGCATGGCTTGAATGTGGGTTAAATGCCGAGGGTCCCAGGCAGATTTGTGCATCCTAAGTTGCTTTGTCTACCCTTCTGCGAGTGCCTGAGCTAGTCTGGCTACCACCAGTCTCCCATGCCTGTCTTTGCTACTGCCACACTTCCCAACCGCAGTGTAGACCGTGCCTCAGCTCCTCACCAGTAAAAGTATTTGTCTACCTCACAGGTGCAATCTGAGCATAAACATGTCAGAAGACTGTGAGGAATGCAGATGCCATAGGGTTAATGAGAGCATTTAATATATAGTGTAAAATACACTGAATAGTTATCTTCTCAACTTTCCCTAGGACCCTGTAGGAAGTCCTAGTGGATACGGCTAGAGGAATGAGCAAGCTACTAAAATGAAGGTGGGAGGTTATATAACTGACAAAAATTATCTCAGTTCTGTTGGTTTAACCAACGTCTGACTCATCTGACCTCTCTCTAGCCTCATTACAGTGGAGATTAAAAAAAAAAAAGCAGATGATTTTAAAAGAACAGAAGGTGCTAAAAGGAAAGGGATTACATTATAATGAGCAGCTGATGGCCAACAACCACCTTCCTAGATGCCAGAATCCCATAGTTTGTTTGATTTTGCCCTCAGAGTTAATGTGACATACCCGAACTTGTGGAATCTTCAAACTTGAGTCTGAAATCTCCTTATGAAGCTGCATTCTTCTGACTACGTACTTCTGGCTGAAGAAAGTGGGGACGGTACCTGCACGTCACTTCCAGAGGATGTCAAATAAGGAACAGCATAAACATAATTCTTACAAATACCAGATTTTGGACAATCAGAGTACAGGCTGGTAGTGGTGTTCTTTGATCCAAATCAGTTTCTTCTCCCTCAGTTGCAAATTCTTTTCCACAGGACAAGAATTAATATAATGCTTCCTTAGGGAAACTGCCCGAATTTGGATAAAAAGTAGTAGGGATGCATACCACATCCTCTTAGGTTACTACTTTTGCTAGCAGTAAATCAACTGGGTGATATCACGAGCTTCTTACAGTGGTTGAAACAACCAAGACAAACCAAAGCAAACCAAACCAGGAGTGGGCCTCATGTTAAGTTAGCGGCTACTATCTTTCTGTAGGGAAGCAGACCGTAAACATTAATGGGTACAACTGGATCAGCCATGTGTATAAATTCTATGAATTTTCATTGATGCCAAATTCTAAAAGATGAACGTCTGTACCGCTGTCCTACCTCAACTGTTAATTTTTCTCTACCTGCTGCTTCCAAATGCTCTTGGAGAAAGAGAAAAATCTTTCAACTACAGTAATCTAGCCTTCACTGTGCAATGACTGAAATAAATATTGTTTTGTCATTTACAGGTTATTGCTTAATAGAAAATTGTCTGAGCTAGTTTCCTAAGATTAGGTGATGACATATTTGAACATCACTTATCGTAATAATGTAAGCAGTATGTGTATCTTAATAAAGATCCTCTGTGCTGGGATTTTTTTTTCCTCTGGGTTATAGACTCTGTTCCGATGCATAAAAATGAATAATTTAGTTATAACTGTACCACCACAAGTTTATTGTAAACTGAAGCCACAATTGCAATCTTGGATGCCACAAAAAACTCGCTATAAAAATATCTAAATGGTTCTTTCTTCAGCTGCAATAACATACCATTTTACATTACCAGATGTTAAAACTCTATAGATTATATGACAGCAAATACTATATCAAAGGCAGTTCAAAAGAAAAGTAAAAATGATTTTCATATTTTTAATCATGCCTGCAGATGGGTTAGGATAATCTGTCATAGTTCAGAAGTAGAAAAGAAACAGGCTTGATGTAACTTGGCTCAGTGGTCTGTTTCAAATAAGGTTCAGACACAATGGGAAAAACAAACAGGTCTTTGCTTGAGAAAACAGATGCAGCAGGCAAGTGCAAAATCTTACTTTCCTCATTTCAAAGACAGAAAGCAAAAATCTAGCTTTTTTAGGAGAAAGAGAGAGAGAGATCACTCCAAAGATCCCGTATAAGCTTTTCTTTTTTGAGATACTTTCTGCGCTTCCCCGTTCCTCTTCCCACACACGCTGAATCAACAAACCCAGATGTTCACAAGAATACGTCCCTTGGTACAGCCACGTCCTGTGCCATGCTCGTACAACAAGAGGAGATGCCTCACTGCAGATGCACGGGAATCCCGCGGGGCTAATCGTCACGCTGTGAAGCGATGTACAAACTGCGCTGCAGAGACAGCAGGGAAACCGAGCACGTTCTTTATTTCTGCACAGGGAAAGATGCATGGACTGAGCCTTCTTCAGGGGCCCTGAAGATCTAGAAACTCAGAGCTTACAAAAAATGTGATTTCTGACTGGCGGCTCTGGGCATGTGCATCCCGGGTTCTTGTCTTTTTAGCGACACGATATTCCTTCTTAGTCTGGCACAGCGCTGAACTAAAGAGTGGGATCTGGAAGACAGAAAAGATCCTGATACCAATAAAATCCACAATCCATAATTATTATCTTACCTTCTTATTTACAGATTTTAGAGGGAACAACGTTTTAGTTTATACCCACCTGAGCACAGTCTTGGTCATCTGCTTACCTGCTTTTTTCAGATATTTTCCTTGATTGACACATATTTTATTCTCACTGTCGACCTGTGATTTAAATTCGTGAACATTTGAATCTGAAGAAAGCAGCAGACTTATGTTTTGCACGCAGCAACTCTTGTGTCACCTTATTCGAGTTTAGTTATGCCTGAATACCTCATAGCACCCTTCAACCAGCCTGTATGGAGGGGTTTAAAGCAGCGAATTCAGCAGGAGCACTTAAAAAAAACAACAGAAAACAAAATAAGTGGCAGGGCCCTGGGTGGGATGGGGAGCCAAATCGCCCGCTGCCTGACATATAAAAAAAAAAAAAACTAATAAGGCAGTCATTCGCCATAAACAATAACCTGGATGTTTACTGTGCCTGGCCGCACACCCTGGGGCGACGTCTGTGCCCCCCTCCCCTCCCCTGCGCCGGATGGCTCCACAGCTCAGCGCCTTGGCTTAGGTGCAGTTGGAAATGCCCGAGAATGGCTCTTTGTTGATTTTCGCCTGTGCGAGAGAGCCTGGTGTTGCTGCGAAGCGGAGCGCTATTGAATTTGCTCACTCAGGCAGAACACTCGACAGGAAGGAAGGAAGCAGCCATTCTTTCTGGTCCCATTGTCTGGCCACCGGGCTTAGGCAATCAAACAGGCCTGTGGCCCGGCTGCCGGCTCCCGCTCCGGCCTCTTCTGGTGGGCCCGGGGCGGGGGAAGAGGGGGGCTGCCTTCTCAGGGCGTTCACTTTGTTTTCCCTGTACTCCAACCACATCTTTTCACGGCTCAGGGCCTCAGGTAGCCGTTTTCCAGCCCTCGGCATTTTTCCAGGGGAAAAAGAGTCAGGGAAGGGAGGGGGGAGAGTAGCCCCGGGTGGGACATGGGACGGAGCTGCTCAGAGCTGCTTCTGGACTGTCACCGGCCGGAGAGGAAGCACGGGGGCAAACGGCAGGAGCCACTGAAGAGTCCTTCCAGTGATAGGAAATATTTCTGTCATGATCAGAAGGCACCGTTCGAAGCTGTGGGCTATTTATCGACGCATTTATCGTTCTGGTGTAACGAAGGGTGAGGTGGAAAAGGGTGCGGGGCAGGCAGAGACAGCCTGTCTTTTGGAACAGGTTCATTTAAAAAGGATGCAAATACAACGCGCATGTTAAAAAGGATGCAAACACAATGTGCGATGAATGTTCCCCAGTCCCTAGCTCAGTTAGCTCCCTTTCCTCCCCAGTAAAAAGGAGAGGGTGAAAAACAGAGCTGAAGGGACTGGTTTCGTGAGGCAGAGTGCTGCGAGCCTGGCCCCTACTTGTAGTAACACCACAGGGTCATGGCAAGTTCTCCTGAGGACTTGTGACGGAGGGAGTGAGAAAGGGAAATAAGCATTCTAAGAGCGTCCAGAGCAACACTCTGTCTTCCATTGGGTTTTACCTGCCGCATTACATCCCCCACAATGCCTCAGCACTTCCAGTCTGAAATCAGGTTGCAACCATGAAGTCTCTGTGTGGATTTTGCGACGCTCTCTCTCTTGTTCTGTCTAAGATCTGTCTGTGGGATAGCCCCCTGCTATGGTTTGGTGGCTGGGTTTGCTGTGCACGATAGTTGCATCCTTTTTTTGTTTCATGGTGGCAGGCTTTCCTCAGAAAATATCATCCGGTGGCGGATCAGGCAATAGGTGTGTCAGTGATGTCATTCATGTGGTGTGATAGATTCTGCACTGGCAGATCTGCAATGTACAGCAAGATAGGAGACTCTGATGAACTCAGGGGCTTTAGTATTTATGCAATCCTGCTTCTGCAAGCCCGGGGGTGGTTTCGTGGCAGTTTAAGCCACTCTAAATCCAGGCTCCAGTGCTTCCAGCCATGCTGGTGTCTGCAGCTGCATGTTCCTGATCCATCTTCTTAGTCAACATTCAAGTCTTTCTTGGTGGCAAGCTTGGACGTGGCTGGAAAAAAACGATAGTCCCAAGCCTGCTCACCCGGTCACCGCGCAGAGGCCAGTGTTGGCAGAAAGGGCAGGAGGGAGTGGGGCGGAAGCATGGTGGAGCTGCCGCAGCCTGGGCTCGGCGAGGCAGACATTGCCCCTTGGCATAGCACCGTGCTGAGGCACTTCGAGTGCCCCATTCAAAGCCAGAAGGATTCTCTTATACTCAAGAAAGCCTATGGGCTGCAGTTGCCTTTTGTTAACTTCAGCAGGAAGACATGCATTTCGCTTTGGAATTTTGGCCTTGACGCATACCCAGCTTCCCACCTTTATCTTAATAAAACCTCCGCACAACCTGCTCACACTTACCCTGGTGCGAATCTGAAACAACCTTGATGAGTTAATGGAGTTATTCCAGGTTTACCAGTGCAACAGGCAGAAATCAGCACAAATTGTACTGTTTTTTTTTCTTTTTAACGGAAACAAGTGGAAATTACTAGAACAGAGAGACATTTGAAGCCAAGCAGAACTCTTGGGTTTGGATTTTATTACAAACTTGAAACTCAGGCCAGTTTTGATGGGATTTATAAATGCTTTCAACAAATGTGGGCCAAGTTTCAAGTGAGGCTGGGCTCCATTGTGAGGGAATCTGGGCCAAGGTATGGTTTTGAGTGGAAAGCATATGAAATTCAGTGCATTTTCCTGATTTAGAGTCTTGCTTTGAAGTACTCGGTCCATTCAAACCTAAAACTCAAAGCAAAAACCCACATGGTGCGAGTGCACTGGAGCCAAAACTATAATAAAAAATTCCCTTGAAACTCCATGATTCAAAGCTCCAGATACTCTGTACAAGCTGTTACTGAGGTTGTTACTTTGCATATATATTTTACTTCAGAAATTCTGAATAATCTGAAATCTTTAATAATTTCCGGATTCTTGAAATATCGTATTAACATCTTACTGTAAGGGCTGTAGTGGAGTGGAAAGGATTCAAGATTATTACTTTTGTTAATACTTTGTCTATGGCCATATAAATAATTAATTTATTGTTTTTAAGCTTGCCTTAAATAAAACATATTATTATTGACCCTACTCTATGTCTATAGGCTCCTTCACCGTGCTAAGAACTGTGGTGTCTCAGAGTCTTCCAAGAGTGCATGAAGCAACGCGAATAACATCTGTTAAGTGCTGTTTATTGTCTTATCCTTTCCCTTGAGATGCAGCATGTGAAATGGAGTGTCTTGTTCTTGTGGGGGTTTTTTGCATTGTGATTTGTTTTATGATCAAGAAACCATTTCTTTGAAAATGTCTTAAAGGGCAAAGGAGTGGAGGATATTGCTGGTTAGAAACTGGAGGGAAAATTCCCCATGAGGTCGTACTAACATTTTCTTTCTCTTTTTTTTTTTTTTTTGCCATTACCAGACATTTTCACTTTACTGCAGCAGTTGCATAAACAAGCTCTGTGCACATATTCGCATAGCTAGACATAACTGCTTTCAAGCATTTTTGTTTGAATACAGTGTAATGCAATTAGCTTTAGTGCCCAACATGCCTTTGATAGCAGCAAGTATGCTGCAAGCCAACTTCTCTCCTCTTTACAGATGCATCAAAATCCCATATGAACAGCCACCCAGCCACTCGACTGGCTTTTGCATTTCCAGTTAACTACCCTGAATCATAAAAGCCTGGGAAAGGATCTGAGAAACGCCTTCCTCCAACTGCTGCAACGCTTCAGCAGTAAGGCTGAATTTGTGTTACATGTGGAGAATCACATGTTGGTGTGCGTCATTGATAGCCCTATGCAGATCTGTTAGACATTTCTGAGAGGGGCTGGTAGTCCCCAGCCGCCTGCCTGTGGAACACCCATAGAGCTAACTGGAGGTCTGCATGTGGCTTGCTGACAGGATCAGGTCGTGTGGCTAAAAGCAGTCAAAATATTTTGTGATATCAGCAATAATTGCCGTATTAAGGGTTTCCTTTCTTGCACAGCTCTGTACTTAATCCTTGACTGCTTCGGCCATGATCCTGATGGTCCAGGCCAAGAGGAAACAGGGGCAGGGCAGTCAGAATGGAGATCTGATTCTCTCACTTCTGTAGCTCATCAAAATCAAAGTGATTACCTCAAACGTCACCTGGAAAACGGAACTGAATTGTTTCTGGGGTTAAAAAGCAAAGAAGAAGGACAGCTGCGGGGATGCCATGGTCAGAAGAAAAGAGAGAGAGCAGCAGCAAGGGAGCAGTAGTGGAAGCAGATGCACATTTGCAGAATAGTCACTGCTGCTCTTCCAAGATCATTGACATCACCTTTCCCAGGAATAAATGCACAGGCACATACTCTGCTCTTCCTTCTCCTTGGAAGTTCAGAGGAAAAAAACAAATGTACAGAAGCTCTCTAAAGTTCTGTCTCCATCCATGCTTCCTCCTGGCAGATCCTGCTAGTCCTTTCTGCATATAAAGCACCATGAATTAGAGCAGGGGTTGTTTTTAAGACCATTAGAGCAACACTGGAGAATGCTGTATTGGACAGCTGTCATAGCATCGAGTCCCAAATAGAAAAGTGACTTGCTGTTGTTTCACTTGTGCATCTAACTGCTGTGAGAGGTGACGCTCACCTTACAAAAATCATGTTTCTAGAGCATGTGTGCTAGATGAAGCACCTTTCTGTACCAAAGCTCTGCACAGCACAGGAGGAATGAAGAAAGCATTATTTTCCCGATTCTTCCGGCCAGGCCTAGACCAATTTAGACTGAAGCTCAGCTGCCCTAACTGGTGTAGGCTACACGCGGTTAAAGCACTGACGAAGCAAGCGCATGCTTGCTCCTCTCTCTTTCCTTGACCTTACAATTTGCATAGGGCAAACCCAGGTCATAACAGAGGAGATGATCTGGCCTGTAAAATTTCTTTGAACAGAGAACTTTGTGCTAATTCAGCATGTTTCAGTTTGATGAGCTTCACCAGGCTCCACATGATTTTTATCAAAAACTCCACGTACCGGATCCTGTGTTGTGGAGTTTCTTCAGCACAGCTGTCTACACCTAGTTTAATAAAAAGCTGGTTCCACTACTGGCTCCAAAGTTTTTTTCTGATTGCTGTTTTGATGTGAAGACTTAGGGGACATCTGAGTTACTTGGTCTCCTTGTTGTATCCCACTTGTTCCCTCCCCCATATGGATTGTAATGAGTTTGTTAGCTGTCATATCTTGGAGATTAAGCTTTTGTTCAAGTTTTTTCAGGAGAGACATGTGTAAAGGGGCCCTTTCAGCCAGAGAACAAGTGTTCCTTAATGGCCATACACATTTTTTTGGCATGCATCCATACATTGGCAGTATAATCAAACATATCCCAGCAGACAGTGGAACAGAGATAGCTGTAGGTGCAGAGACCTTGGGAGCACAAGGGAAAATATGCCATCTCCATTTTCTTTTAGGACCTCCCTCAAGACTGAAGGCCCATAGTAAATGGTGATCCCGATTTCTGTGGTGTCAGCCTAGAGGGCTGTCTGGAAAATTCCATAGAAAACAAAAAGGCTGCCTAGCTGCCTTACTGACAAATTAACTTATCAGAGGGAAAAGTTTTGATTTACAATGAAATTCTCCGTTGGTTACTGAGAGTCTCCCACCTAAAATTAATGACCTCATAGCTGATGAATGATGAAGCAGGAAAGGAAGTGCACTGAAGACTGAACAAAAATCATCAGGTGAAAGGGGCACTCTGTGATTATGGAATAAAAACTAGTCATTAGGGCTTTGAAAAAAAAACCCAAAGCTCTGCTGCTCACTGGTGCTAGTCGTGAATGTTTTCTTGGAATAGAAAATTACTTCCCCCCCCTCAGGATCTGTGGTACTATAAAAACAGCCCCCTTCAGAACTAACTTCCAAATCTGCTAACATAATACTCCTCTGAAGAAGAATAAGAATGTTGGTTTTACAGTTAATTAAGGGATTTGGGTCAGGAACTTGAAATATATCCATTAGGGTATGGTTTTCTGGTTAAGGAGTCATAAATACACAGTACACTTTATTAAATAGCTTGAAAAAGACTGTGTTTAAAATATGATAGCTGCTTTGGTGTGTTTAATAGATAAATAAACTTTGAAAGAAGAGAGGCAGTTCACCTTGGCAATAACTGTGTGTGTCATTTCTTCGGATAAGTGTATTTTGTTGTTACCTGTGCATTCCTTCTCTTTCTCTTAACTGATTTGAGGATGGAGGGAGGCAAGATAAAGATGAAAGCAGAAAGGTAGAGCAAAGTAACACAGGGATTTAGGGGTTTTAAAACCCAAAAAGGACTGTTACAAGACAGAACTGAAGAATACCCACTTTAGGCCTTGTGAGGTGTAAGAGAAGCACCGTATTGTGTGTCCACGTCCTGCCAGCTGGGACAGTTGTTTCAATAAGAGGAGATGATTTGTGGGGCAAAACATAGTCAGAAATAAGTAGAAAGGAGGAAAGGAATTTCTGGGGGCAAAGATGTAAAGAGATATTCTGGTGCCAAAATCCCAAATCTCCTGTTGTGGCTCTGCCTCCAAAGACATCTCTCCAGCGTTGCAGGGGGTGGAGGTCGAGAGGGGGAGGAGAGAGAAGCAGGGTCCACACAGGTACCCTTGAACAGTGGACCATTTGTTTGTGAGCAGAATAATCTTTTAGACAGTTCATCATTTCCAGGACCATTCATATGCTAATTCCCCAGACTTAGGGAAACCTTAAACTCCTTCCCTTGCTGAATGGAACCATTCCTCCATCAAGAGTTAATTTTAAAAAGAGAGCAAACAGAAGGACTTGATGTTTGGCAAGCTTGAGGTTAGAATGTTCCCATATACACATACACATTTAGAAGAGAAGTATCTTAGTATTCATGATACTTGGTGATAGAGTAGCAAAAAGCTTTCAATTAAGCATGAAAAACAAATATCACAATTTATCTCAATTCTTCAGTCTTTCATGTTCTGAAGGTATTTTTTATGGGTTTTTTTCTCCACTTTTTTTTTTTTTTTGAGTGTCTTTTATTTCAAGTTACCCTCATTCTGGGTCCTTTTTTTCTTCCCTTTGGTCAAAGCATTTCTGAATTTCTGCCAAGAAGTTACTATGTAAAGCCTGTTGTACTCAAGAGTTGGATTCCCATTCCTGGAATCATGACTAGCAACCCCAAAATAGAGTGCATTGTTGTTTCAGAAGGAAAACAAGAGAGGAAAGAAACCTTAGGAACAAACAGAGAAGGATGAAGCCAAGCGACAGTTACAGACTCTTCAGAATGCTGCTCTTCAATTAGATGTTTAGATTGGCTACTAATGAATCTAATCTAGATGGTAGGAAAAACTGCATTTGAAGTACAGTCAACTCTTATAAATCAATGCTTTGCAAAGCTACCTATTTTTGCTTCCTGCCTACTTCTGTTTAGGAACCAGCATCTTTACAAACACTTGAGGGGCAGGACACCTTGGAATGTCCTGTTTCTACTGCAGAACACATTTTTTTTCTGAACACAAAGTGAAACTTCAGCACAGTTGCATTGCAAATTCGTTCCCTGGGGGAAAAAATGGCACAATCTGTGAAAGTGGAATTAAATAGAGAGTAAAACAATTTTGAATAGTAGTGTAAGCAAATGAGTTAGCAAATTGATATTTCAGCAAAAATACTGATCTATCAGCAAAGAAATACTGCAACTTTACAAAAAGATTCCATGCTAATGGAATATTTCAGGAGGTATCCTTTCAGGATGTCTCTTTCAGGAGACATCATTTCCTAAAGTGTTTCCAGGAAGCATCTTTTGTTAAAGTAAATATATTACTGAATTCTCATTCAAAAAATTCTGTACCATGTTATCATCTCACCAACTTAATATGCTATACATTACTTTTTGCTGATTTTCATCACACAGAAGTTTAAATTTCATAGGTATAGCAGCATTTGATCCTATAATAGTGATCATTATTAACAACAGTAAGTTTAAAAGCATGGAGAGCTTGACTGGAGAAAACAGAAGAAACTCTGGGTTGGCAAAACTTTGTACTGGCAAACAATATTAGATCCTCTCTGTAAGAAAATGGGATTGAAGGAGGCTGATCACCATTAAAAAGGTTCTACTATTAAAATGTACTGAAATGTGTTTTCAGGAAGGCTGAGTTTGAGTCAGTTAAAGTGTGTGAAAAGGAGAGGAGGTGCCTAGGAAGGCAAGAATATTTCTGTAAACTCTGCAGAACTTTATGGTGGTTATAATATTCTCCCTGTTCCCACTAGGACTTTAATAATGACAGCAGGAGGGAACTCAGTTTCTCCTACCCTGCCAGAACATCAAATCTTCAATTGAGAGGACCCGTGTTAAGAATGTATGTTTTATGACACAGAGCGGACAGGTCGGTTTCTATCCATTTGGTAGCTTACGATGAACTCATTGATTCCCTATTATACAGGGAATATATTATATATAATAAAAAATCCTACTTTTAGTTTAATAAAATAAGATTAATATTGGTTAATATGTTCAAATGAAAAGAGACTTGAGGCAAGACCAGATAGGAGAAGACACGACAAGTATTTTGTCCTCTGCTTTCAGTGGGTGTCAGCACTATTATGTTGTGCTTGAGAAACTGTAAAGGTCTGAATACGGAAGTGACAGTTCACCCTGGGAAAGTTTAGCCTCTTTAAAGTGCATCAAAATTATGCATCAAAACACAAACACAGTCCAAAATCACTAGTTCCTTTGCAAACGTCAGCCTGGAGCATTTAAAAAACAAATTTGTATAAGTATATGCGTACAATATAAAATATATATTAAAATCCAGTCATAAAATATATTGGAATTCCCAGGCTCCAAATACATGGTGACATCCTAACCATCCAATGGGACACCTGATTAATCTCTCTACTTTAGGTAACAAGTGAAGCAGTTCCACAAAAGTGAATACTTACTTTGTAAGGATGCAGTCAACAAAAAGGAATAGGTGGCTCTGAGTGCCTATGAAAGATTTTAGCTGCTGAGGCTTAGTTACGCAGTTTGGGAATGTAATGTAGGGGCAGGCAGGTTCTCAATCTGGGTATCTTCAAATATACTGTGTAGAGACTTTAGCACTTATGTTTTCGAGTATTGTCTCTGCTCCAGCATACCGCTAAAACTATCATCAGTTGCGTGCTTGCATTAGACAAACTGGAACCTCTCCTGAACTATCTGAAAGACAAATTTTCAAAATGATACCATAAAGAATTTTTTTAAAGATTCTGCTAAAGCTGCCATGAGGCCAGAAATACAAATTTTTTCTTTGCTCCTCTAAGTGGTAAGCAAAAGGTGTGTAGAAGACTTAAATATAAACTCAGCTTACGACCCTACAAAACTGAATCCACATATAATGCAGAAGGCTTTACCAAGTGGACATGCACAAAGCATTCCTACAGAAAACTTCCTTAAGGAGCTGTCTGGCCAAAACACAGTATAAGACAGTATGCCTGAAATCAGATCACAAGGGAAACACTGTTTTATTTTCCTAATCCGTGTTGGTGCATATTCAAGACAAATGAATACAAAGCGCATGCGTGTCTCTAAATAAACTAGTGTGTTTGCATTTAAAAATGTGACTATGACAGTTTCTGTAATTAGATCCTTTAGCATCTGTTATTGATCATTCCTGCACTTTAGCTTACACTTGTGAATCAAGCAGAATGCAGAATGTTACCATACGGAAGAGCAATGCTAAAGAAAACATCCATCGTGTCCAGCGTTGTAAGGCCAGACAGTCGCACACGGTTATCAATCTAATGTGCTCTTGGCTCGCAACATAAAAGTCTCTGACATCTGCAGAAAAAATGGTGTTTGGGCACTTGGTGCCACACGATTATGAGGAGAGTGTGTTCAAGCACTCGGGACAGCTGGTTAAAACTAGGTTTAGTGGGAGCGTTCACAGACAGACACTCCCTGTTTTAGCACAAACTTGGACAGCCAGTTTTTTCATAGGAATGACAGCATACTATGAGAATGTGGAAATGAATATAACCTGATTCAGAGCAAGACTTTTCTTCTCCCAAGCAACGCATTTGCTTTGCTACACAGAAAGAAGAGACATACTGGTTTACACTATTCAGTGTCTTGTTCTGCACTGATTTGTATCAAGCCTAGGTGTATTACATTCAGTTGACCTGCTAGATGCATCTGTCAAAGGTGGTGTGTTGTGTTTATCTTTCTCCAAAGATGGGATCCAAAATAGGGCAGATATGGACAATACAAATCCTGACTCTCTCTTCGCTCTCTTGAAACTAGCTTCAGCAGTTGCTGTAGTGAACAAAGCAGGCATACATCAAGAATTATGTACTTTTGTACATTTGTAACTTTTAGGTAGGTTACAATAATCGTTCAAGTTTCCCACAAATAGTCTTAAAATCAGAATGGTTTGATACTGAAGAACTGAACTCCATGAAAACTAACTGTAAAACAGAATACTCAGAAGAAATGAGAGGATGTGAATAAAAATGAGAGTCAGTTTGGTCCTGATCCTTGTGGCCCTCTCATGGTTTATAATCCCCACATTTTAAATGTAAAGAATTCATAATAAGGTGAAGAAGGGCACCAGAGATTTGATATAGTAAGTGCAAGTGGAATGAGAAATGTCTCTCATCGTCCACAGCAACTGATGGGTTTGGTTGAGAATTAATGGAATAAAAAAACAATTATAAGAATTTTCATCTGATTACTGTTGCTGATAACAACAGACACGATTACTCACATATCTCAGCCAATGTGTTTCAGAGTAGGCAATGTTATAACAATGTCCAAGATGTTTGAAAAGAGAAAAAAGTTTGCATCTACTATAGATCAATAGTCAAAAAGTGAATAATATGTCAGTGCTAACATAGGAGGTAAATTTCATTTAGCTCCCTTATTGATCTCTGAGATAATTACACTGTACATCAAAAGAAATTCAATTATAGTCATGGGTCACTTTGTGAACTGCATTAGCATCAATTGGACTTATGATCTTACAGCAGGGAAAAAGCTTCCAAACTAAAATGTAAGTGAACCACTATGGTTTTGCTTTCCTAGAGCTGAAGTATGCATTACAGCCAGGCAGATATAGTCCCTTGCTGATGCGGTTCTAACAATTTTAACACAGTTGTAAAGACAGCAGCATAAATGTCAACACAAGCTACAGCCCAGTCCATCTAATTTTGACTCCAATTTTGTACCTACATTTAAGCATCTTCAGAGCCCTTTTATAGCGCAGTGACTCTCTCTGATACAGGGAACTTGGGCACTAGAGGCAATCTATCTCTAGGGAACTAATGCTTGGCTCAAACTAGGTCCTCCAGTTATGTGGATGGGATCTCATGTCACTTATCATTTTGGCAAGAGTAAAAAAATGCAGTCCTTATCAATCATAGCTGCATAAAGCAGCAGATAATGAGGTAAAAAGATCTAGCAAGGGTTTTGTTTTGTCAAGGATGTGAATGCAAAGAGCTTTATAAGCATTCAAATTGTTTGGAGTCCTTCCCACAGATGACAGAAAAAAAAAAATCTTTTTCAAAATTGCTAAAAGTTTCGAGTGCTCACTGTCCAGCTCCCAAAATCCACCAGCTTCCCCTAACAGCCTCTCCAGAGCAGTTATTGCTAGGCCTGTCAAATACCAGGCTTGGAACCATAGGTCTGCTACTATGTCTTGCACAATTCCTTGCTAGGGATGCCAAGATTTTTCTGTAGTTCCTGAGACATATTGGTTTTTTCTCTGAGAAGCGTTTCAGAGAAGGATTGCATGAGCCACAGTGCATAGACTGTGCTGCAAAACAGCCCTGTCTTATGATGTTGTCCCTCCACAGCCAGTTCCAGTGGGGATATCCACCTCCTTCGACACCTTACAAGGGGTGCCTGTCCTTGCTCTTCGCACAGCACACTGTATGGAGCACCATCCATCAAGGAAAACAAGGCCAGAAATGTGTTGTCACTGCAAAAATATGGAAAGTCAGATGTAAAGTATGAAAATACACAGTTGTTTGAATTTAATGTCAATGTTAGTAACATAGACAATCCTTCTCTGATTTAGTTATTTGTATTTTATATTACTGCATTCAATAAATCTCTCTATTAATGAATACTGTAAAGCATTTCCAGATGTCCAGCCTTCTGAACACAAGAATGGGCTAAACCTCACAGCTTTGCAGAGCAGTTCAGGCTCATCTGTTGCAGAAGACGCACGGCCTTTTACTTAAACTTGTCCCAGAGACATGCTGGGACAAACAAATATAATAGGAAAGTATCAGCCCTTGGCTGGATAAATGTTATAACTTTTACATCTGATTAAGAGTGTGGCTTGGGAGGGTGGAGGTAATCAGCCTCTGAACATTAGTAAAAGAGCTAATCTTTTGCTAAAGTGATGTAAGCCATTTGTGTAACCTCACTGGCATTGTAGTAAAAACACATCACAACATTGTTAAAGATCTTAATTCTTCATCCCTGAAAGTGTAAAACAGCTCGTAGGTCATAGTTTGGAGGAATGTTGTATAATTGTGATATGAAAGAAAAAGAACAGGATTGCACCTCAGCTTAGTTTTATCTAAGTTACTTCTGAAATACTCAGTTTGAGATGTAATAGGAGATTCACCACAGGCCTACATCTTTTCTTACTTTCTAGACATTTGGTTTTACAGCAGAGCTGTAATCACAATGAACTCAGAGGAACAGACACGTGGTATGAAGAACATCAATGAATTATACTGGGAGACTCAGATATATGAGTACCTCAACATCTTGAAGAAATATGCCACTTTTCACAGTGTGCAGGATTTAAATAAACGAGCCTTATTCAGCGCCATAAACATCACTGGTAAGCTTGACGAGGTGGAATTCACAAACTTCAGGTGTCTATATCTGAGGCAGTCACTTAAGATTCCCTTTATAGCCAATAGAGAGAAATAGGTGCAGTAAGGGTAAGGGTCATTTAACCTGTTTTCATTGTCTATTTTAGGATGAGATGAATCATACTCTAGAAGTGCTTATTTCATTTCATTGAACATAAATGAGAGCACAGAGAGACTACTTCAGGTGTTAGCTACATCCACACTATGATTTATGGTGATTAAGATACTGATATCTATATTTGGTTAAATGAATCCCAACCATATTGACTTCTGTTGGTTTTCAATTAAGCACAATAAAAACTTTCATTTAGGGGAATGTCTTACATCCTATGCAAAATACATTGTGGAAAATAAGAAATACGTGAGACTAAGACCGAATCAGGTGCCTATTATGATTTACATGCAGAGTAGTTGGTTGCATTGATAATGTACTCGAAATACTTGAAGTAAGTCTCATAGCATATTCTACTATCAGTGAGACAAAATTTTCCTTCCAACAGAGAGCTATAGATGATTATATGAAAAAAGTGTAGCAAAAGTGTAGCATGGGATGTGATCTGGGATTTTTTAAAGGGGAGAATGCAGAGGAAGAAGCTTTTCTAACTTCACTGACATAGTCCAGTGTCAAAACAGAAATTATTTGATGACTGCAAGGAAATCTGCTGGTATTACAGTAAGCAGAGGAAGTCCTACGTTTGTGTGGTGTGTGAGTTGTATTTAGATATATATACATAATATTTAATAGAAATATACAAATGAAACAAGTTCAGAAGTTCTGTTAGGAATTGAAGAGTCCTAGTTTCAGTCCCTTTCTCGAGAACTTCCATTTTGAGAAAGTGGATACTATACATGAGTAGTACTGCTATTTAAAAGCATGTGTATGTGGTGTTGTGTATATGTGCATTTCTGAAAATTGAAAAGAAGATATCATCTGCCATATAAAAGAAAAGATATATTATGTTCCACATTGCTGGTGATCAATCTGAAGTTCAGATGGCTGTAAATGTTTATTTAATGCTTTGGTAGGAGCAGTATTTTTATTACATTTCTTTTCTAAAAAGCTCTTGAAATGACACCAAGGACAATTAACTTTTACTGCCCACTCCCTTTTCATCATCTGAAATCCATGGAAAGCTTCCCACATCTATACTTTTCAGTCTTCCAGATTTGTATTTTGGCATTGACACTTGTATCTCACATTTTTATGTTCTATAGCCCTCATGTATTAGTGAGAATATGAACCTTCCAAAGGTCTGGCTTTTTGGTTGTGGGTTTTTTTGGTGTGTTTTATTTTTTTTTGAGTAACAATATATTGTTAGCAATGTCGTATTGCTAGCAACATAACATCCTAAAAATGCATCGTTGAGACATATAAGTATCATAGAGGTGCTACGCCAGCCCCTGCGTTAAGCTCCTTCCTTCCCCCAGGATTACCCACTGTTCTGCAGTGAGAAGTAGGCATCCAAGTACGACCAGAAGCGAGCTTGTTTACAGCCACATCGGAAGAAGGCAATTTCCATTTTCACTAGGGGCTCCTCTGAATCACCACACTCACTCCTCTGTCTCAGCCTCTCTCTTCCCCTCTCCGTTCCCCTCCGGATATTGTCACTAAGGCCCACAGGGTGTGCTTTTTCCTTCTCATACCTTTCCCGTTTCCTCCCCCAAGGCATCATGGTGCAGGTGGCTGTATGTTGGGAAGTGGCCAGTGCAACGGTGCACACGTGGCGGCGGGCGGTTTGATGACACAGAACTTCGCTTCCTGGCCCAGTGAATTCTCCACAGCTTCAACCCCGGTGACACCGTCATTATTTTGACTCCTGTGGTTAATGTTGCAAATCGAATCTGGCTCAGTAAACAGCCCCCACGGTGTCGGCTTGCCTCCTTAAGATTCCTCCTTAAACCCCCACCTTCAGCAGCCAGCTTTCTGTCAATACACTCTAGGCTGGCACAAATCACTTCTCCTCACACCTGTGATTGTATCAGAAAAAAGACCAAAATAAATATTTACAGTGTACCTGCAAGAAGAAAAGGGCTGTTTTCCCTTTTCTGTCATTCATTTCCTCTGTTCCTCAGTTACTGGTCCTGCTCTATTTATTTATGATATTGTGTCTAACAGACTGCATTTTGTGGGAGAAAGTCCTTGTTTCTTTGTCGTAGTTGTTTGTGCTAGTCTTGCACACGATGGCAAAGAAGAGGGGAAAAAAACCCATGGAGAACAGTCTAGATGAAAGCAGTAGTAAACTCACAAAAATTGGCTGAAGGAGTCCGAAGAAGACAGTCATTAAAATGACTGTTAAACTCCTTTTTTATATCTATTATCTTTCACATTCATAAAGCCTCCTTAGAATGGCATGTGCTATCATTTAACCCACTAGACACATCAAAAAAAAAACCCTAACCCATGGGAGTGTGTAGAAAAGATCTGATTAAAATCAAGTTTGTTTTCTTCTAAAGGTTTAAATAGTAATAACAGACTTTTATTGATGTTAAGAGAGTTTCACATTCTTCTCCTAAGTGATTGCAGAATTTTTGTTATGCATAAAAAAACCCAGAAGCAATGGTAAACAGCATTTCAAAATAAATAATTTTCTCTCTCTTACACTTGGAATTACATCAAAATTCTCAGACTAGTTCGGCTTACCTCTATCTTGCTCTGGAAAGCTGGATTTAAGAAATCAGGCAGAACTGGGTCCTCTCCTCATTTGGATACCAAAAAGTCTCCTATTTATAGAGGACTTTTATGTCCCCAAAGCCCCTACACAGTCAGAGTTCCTTGCTGACAAGAACAGACTTTGCCAGAGACCCTTTTGATGGGTTCAGAATTGAGTAATAGTGATCAGGAAATAAAATCCTGCGAAAAAGCTGAATCTTTCATATGCTGTAAAGTGATGGTTGGTCTTGTTGTGTTTGTTTATACTCTGAAATATTCTAAATTCACATGTTTACAAGATGGATGCATTTCAAATGTGGGATGGTCCCATACATTGCAGGCAGCATAGATGCTGTATATAGCAAAGCAAGTCTGTAAACTACTGATTGCCAGAAGCCAGGAGCGCACAAGGGGAAGGCTTTCTCTCTACTTGCATTCCTTAACTCTTTTTTTAAACATCTCCTACCAGCAAAAAAAAAAAAGCATACTGGGATAAACAGACATTCGTGTATGAGTAGTCTGATATTCAGCATTCTCATCACAAGGAGTGAAAGCCTTTGAACACTAATGGCTTGCTCAGTCCTAAAGGAAACCCTTCCTGAGTGGGGGGAGCTGCATCTGCCTCCCTTTGCTTTTATCTACTCCGAGGCTAATGGAAGACATCGGTTTCCTGTTCTGTCAATCTTGCCTGTCAAGCAGACACTGAATTCACTTTAATCAAAGCCACAAACTTTTAACAAGGCGTACACGGAAGGTTCAGCTTGTCTCTTTTGCTGGTACATACATACTTTACCTTTTGAAACATCAGCTGTTCACATTGTGTGAGTGCCAGATGCTGAGAAGGTGAAACCCTCCTGCCATTCCACCGACTTCAATAACCACTCTGATTTGTACCAGTTGAACTTCTGCTCTGCAACTTGCATTTTCAAGCCTCGCACATATATACATCTACAACTGGAGAAATAAAGTTGAGCTTCTGATTTTCTTCCATTGAAACAAATAAAACATACATCTAAGTTATTATTTTAAGATAAAGTTTTGCTTGCTGCTTCTCTCAGAACAACTTTCTATCACTGCTGATTAATTTTCTTTTTTTAATACTTTTTAAAATAATATTTATACTTTTTAAAATAATATTTAAGACTTGTTTGGTTGTTGCCATCATGTTTTAACATTAAAAAAGAACAGAGATCTGTTTATTTGGATAGAACTCCATCAAGTGTTGAGTTACATGGAATTCTATCTATTCTGGGTATTCTCAGTGTGACCAGAAACAGAGGACATCATAGGTACTGAAGGCAAATAAATCTGAATATAAGAAGGTGGATGAAGTGTTGGTCCTACTCATAGTGACACTGCTACCTTTAAAATGCCAGAATTTAAAGACTTAAATCACTAAGCTTCACATGTTCCTTATTTTAGGGCAGTAACTCCTTCTAATTCTAAAGTACAACACAGACAAGTTCTCTTAAGACCTTGGGGCACTTGTAACTTGAGTATCCTGCATGTCCTATGGTTTAAGACTTTATAGATTACTTAGAATGATCAGATAATGCAAAGAAATTGAGAACAACCCATGTTCACTTTGATACTGTCCCCATACCAAATGAGGAAACTAAAAGTTTCCTCTTTGAAAACTACAGGAGTAGAATATAAGTTGTCCATGTTATAAAAACAGAAACTGTATTACAAAAGTATTTTAGCAAAGAGCTCATAACTTGACCCCTTTTTTGTAATTTGACTTTTAAATTTTTATCTCTGTTTAAGAGAAAAAAGGCAAGAGGAAAAACCCTCTGAAATAATTTAAGTTTGCTTAGCAGAGAAGTTACAGTAGAATCTAACATATGGATAAAAAGAGTTTGGAGAACTTTTTGAGACCAATAACATTTAATCTTCTTTCACTGAAATACTAACAGCCATGATTAAAAAGTGTAGAGCACTAATGACATCTTACCCTGAGAAAAAAAAAAAATATGAAAGTGTTTTTCTAGTCCCATTTTCAATGTCATATTCATAATAATCATAGCTTCAACCACAAGTTTTGCTACTCTTGATTTAGTAAAAGCAAATACACTTGCCTCCCCCAATTTATCAGGAGTAAATATTGCATATCAAGCACACACATAAAACAAATATCCGGTCAAATGGAGGAGACAGGAATTGTTCTGCCAATTAGTAAATTATTCAGTGCTGGTAACGTTGCAGCTGTTTAACTGTTGCTAATTACTCAGTTATACTTATTGAATACATAAGAAGAAAATAAATAAATAAAAGATGCTGTGAATCACTGGTCTGTCTGAACCAAACCATCAAAGCGTAGTGTTGTGTTGGAGTCAGTTTCTCCAGAAGCATAAAAATCCTCTTGTTGGAAGCTTTGATGGTAGATGGTAATGGCTTCTGTTCTCTAAATGCTTATGCACATATGTACATTTGCTCAAGTAAACAGTCTATGATACTGTGTCCATGAATAATGTGACAGATACAGAAAAATATAAGCCTGGCTGATTCCTCTAATGTTTACAAAATCCTTAATGTCTTGAAACTTGTTGTTAAAAGGTAGAAAAATTTGGATATTTCTCACATTAAATCTAGTGTTAACTACGTCACTCTGTGTTTGATACAGACATTCAACATTTCATGCAAAATAAAACAACACAGTCTGTGCCTTTGTTCATTTTCGTATTTCATGAATGTTGAGGCTTTAAGCAATATTCATGTGAATTTGTTTCTCAAAGCAGACAATTTTTAAGATCTTTTACAAAAAAAGCCTCAGGTAAACTGAATCAGCAGACATGCAAAACATAAATGCTAGGCCAGCGTTTGCCTATTCCACCAACATCTAATCTGTCTGATACACTTTAAATATTTTTACTTATCTTTCTTCTTACTTTTCCTTTCAGAAAATAGAGCATGTCAACAGTTTTCCTTGCTGATTTTACAGTTTTCTTTGTGTTCAGTGCTGTGTATTTCTCACCCTGCTTCCCTTTCCCTGCCCAGCACATCTATTCCTTTCCCGTACTTGAGGCTGCCATGAATGCTGATCTCATGGTTTGTTTCCTTGCCCATCAGTAGGAAAGTCTCATTTTTAGTTTAGTGAGTGAGGCTGCGGGTACCTGACTTCAAAATGAGGTGATGGAGCCTGTGAGGTGGCGATAGGAAGGAGCACAGGGAAAGGGGGCCATCAACCAGCTGGATAGGGTCAAGGCAAATTTTGTTCCCTGGGAATCAATATTTCTTACTTTCCTTGTCCTTAAGTTTGAATAACATTGCCTTTCCCCCCCACCCCTTTTTTTTTTTCCATTTTTCCTGAACTCGTCAGTTAAGAAGAGCTCATCTGAAGGCATCTGATCTCATGAACAGGAACATGGGTTAAGATCAGTGTTAGACTCGTAAAAGCAAATTTTTCCTGCTTTCCTCAATACTTAGAAGTCCGTCTGTCACAAGGGCACAGTCAACCCATCAGATGCTCTCTGATATTTTCTTGTCTCACCTGGGTGCAACAGTTAAAACTTTTCTTCCCATGATACTCAAATGTCTAATTTAAAGCAATTTTCTGTCATGCAATGGCACCAGTTCCTGTGACATCACTAATGGTAGACAAGAAACATCTTAGTCCCAGGTAACCAATTCAAATCCAGCCTGGGTTGAACATGAATCTTCTAAGTCAGCTGTTTAGCTGGCTTTATGAGGTGATGAGAGGAAGTGGTGTCACACTGATTCTCAGTGGACAGGTGTCTATGTGGTGGGATGATGGATGTTACTTGGCACACTTCATGGAGGTCTCAGCAGACAGTCCCAGGAATAAAATAGTGATCTCCTCAATGGTGGGAGTGTTGCCCCTGAATTAAAACGTGCTAGCTGGGTGATGTGAGGAAGCATACGCTGTTCTGCTTTATGCAGTATCTCTGCAAAGCTTGCTTTAGCTGCAATTGCACAACTCCTATGCATCCTGGACAGGATAAAAGAAAACCAGATTCCACAGATGAGTGAAAGCCTCCTCCCTTTGTGCCTCCACTAAGACAGTGGAATTCATTTGAAATACGTTGGCTTACATGCAAATCAGTAGTGCACAAGGTAATCATAAAATGCAAGGAATGGAAATAGAAAAACTAAATGGTTTAAATCCAATATTTCATTTGAATCTAAATTAATCTTGGTGATATTTTAGTACATAATATACTGAGAAAGGCAAAGAGTATATTAAATTATCTACAGACAGTCCACAGTCATAAAATATTCGGAAGAAAGTACTCCCTATGGCATTTCTACTTCTTCTTTCTTCACTGGCTCCATTCAGATACAAAATATAGAATACAAATGTTTTAGTCTGACACTGAAATCTTTGATGACATTTAATTAATTAATAAGGGACACAAGCCAAGGGAATATTACAGCATAACATCACAACAAATTAGTCTTGTATTTAATATTACTTTGACAAGAGACAGAAACACATTCGGGGAAGAATTTTTCCAAAGCACCTTTTCACTTCTGTTCTGTATTTAGGATGCCTAAATCTACTGTTCTAAGAGAACTCCTGTGGACATGGAGCTTCTCTTGTACTTTGAGTTAACCAGGATCAGATGCCTATCAGTAGCACTATTTTAGGGCATGAAAGTTTGCAAGATTCAACCATTGGTCCATAGTTATTTAAAACAATCCTTTACACACAGTTTATATTCAGGGTTGAATTAAAATGGCACTGCAAATATAACCAAGAACAAATGTGGTTCACACTAGTTGTCATCTACTCCTACTTTCTGTTCAAAGCTCACGTGGATGTCAATGCTAGGTGTGACATGATCTGTGTATGGCCCCTTCTGAGAAATATGTGTAATTCCTAACTGTGAATAGGTAGTTGTACAAAAAAGAACATTTCATATTTTTATTTGAATAATCTCTTCCTCTTGTCTATTTGTTCCTGTACTGACTCATAAAATTTTTAACAGGATTTTTAAGTATGATAAGAGTAATAGGTAAGTATGTGTATATACATATGTCTGTCTCTATATACATGCAGTGTATGGAGTCACTGAGACTATTTTGGCTGCTGGACAACTTTCTGTAGTATTAATCAGGCATTACATTGATTTTGACTGCATTCTTATTCTGGAAGGATAATTTGCTGTTATACATCAGACTTTTTAAATAACAAGACTTGTATTCACAGAAAGGCATAATGGCTTTATTGACTATAATAAGTTATCAAAGTGCAACAGAGAAGATAAATTATGTGCATGAGTTGTGATTATATGTTTCTCATGTTGTAAGGGCTATTTCTATGTGATTTTCATAAGGGTAAATGCTTTTTAGAGACAACCTCATCTATACATGTGTTTAATTTTACTTTCCTCTGTAGTTTAGGACCTATTTAAATGAATAATGATGGAAATTATCTAAAGGCCACTGCCATTAGCAGGATGACTGATACCGACCTATGCAGGGGGAGAATTCACCAGTTGGGAGGGAAGGGTAGAAGGGGAGGAAACACCCCATTATAACTGCACTGTGATATTATGATGTTGAAAAATTGTCCATGTCTCATGACAGAGAGGTGGCCAGGCAGCTACACAGCCCCTTTTCATGTCCCTTTTCTCCTCCTGATCAGTGTTGTAACAAGCTGCTGTCATGTCACCAGATCACTCCTGGTTGCAGTCTTAGGCTTCAGACTGCCCTTGAGCATGTGTGTGTATCTCATTTAAAAAGGGCCCTAAGGAGCCTGATTTTCACACAAATATACACAGCTATATTTTGAAATATGCAGGAATTGTGAACGTTTAGATTTTCTGGTAATTAGGCTTGATGGGCCACAAGTACCGTGAAGAAATTATTTTAATTTTGGCAGTGTAAAATTAAAACTCATATGTGGTCTGTAGGTAATAATTTAGATTAGGAAACCTCTCCCTGTCTATAGTATTGATGTCTACATCTGACCTAGTAATTTTAGGCTCCCTTTATTTTCAGCAAGCAAACATTTCCAGACGGTGATTCTACTGCCCTATTTTAGATATAATTATTTTAAGTTAAGATGAAAATTAGGTGAGGTTGATCCCACCAGTAGTTTTCCATCTTAGGGAAAACTGTTTTTTTTAAAAAACAATAATGGCCAGTCTTTCTTTTATTTCACTTTTGTTTATTTCCATTTGCCTAACTCAGATAGTGCTTAGTGTCATACAAACACACAAAAAATTGCCTTCTTCCTCCAAAAGGTTGCTATTCATTTAAATAAAAAACAGAAAAAATTTCATACATCCTCTATTATATGCTAGTATGAGCTGGGGGTGGTGCAGTACTGGAGGCAGCATAAAACAGCATAAAAACCATTTATCACAACTTATTGTCGAATAAAACCTCATGATTTATCATCCAAGTACTGTATTTAAACTACAAATAACTTCTTGCACAACCACTGGCTTTAAGTCTTAGGAATGTGTACGTACATGATGAGATAGAAAGAATTATTATGGTATTAACTGTAGGAAATAAAGATCAAAGTTTACCATCATGACTCTTCCTGAACTAAAGCTATGCTTTGCCTCAGAGTGATACCTCAGCTGTCCTGAAATTGTAATGAGCAATACTTAAGGTGATATTTATATTGACATTGGTTTCTTTTTTGTAGTTCTGTATAAACTTAAATAAAATAGTTCCCTTCAACAAGTGCTTAAATTATTTCTACATGAAATACTCAAAGTATTACATTCTCCATATAGTTTGTAGATGATTTCTTTTTCAATCCAGCTATCAAGTTTGCATGCAGTTTCCTCAGAGCTGTGTTTTTCATCTTTCCTGGTGTCATTCTTGTAAGAGCAGAGAGGACTGGAGGTGAAACAGAACTATTCAAAAAGTTATCTTTTTCTGTTGCTATTACACTGAAACATCTTTACACCTTTCTAATACACAACCAAAATTAAATGAATGGGACTGGAATCATGGCAACCTGATAATAAAAAAAAGCCAAAAAGCATTTCTTTCTGGTTCATGAGAAAAATTGTCATGCAAATGTTAGAATTCAGGTACTCAGCCAATACCAAATAAAGAGTATTCAGTAAACTGGGCAATAGACTACTTCTAAGTGAATACATATCAGTTTGCCCTTGTAAGTGGCATTTGCTCTTTTAAACAGTTATAGAAATTATTCTGTCGACTCTCCCCACAGATAGTTCATAAGCTCAGTGACCCCTGTTCAGGTGAATTGTCCTATTCTACCCTTGCTTGCCAGCCGGCTACCTTGAAAAAAACAATAATTCCTGGGCAGACCTACAACCTTGCAGTCCTTTTAAAAGGGAAGTGGTGGCTAAGGATTACCTTGGTTGAGACATAAATCTTTTTAGAAAGCAGCATGACCATGGGCAAACACCCCATTGAGGGTCTGGACACTGTTCCAGTCTTTCCTCACTTTGGGTCTATTGCAACCAATCTGTTCCTAAGGTTTACACATATGGAAGAGAATAGTTTTCTACTATCTAACTGCAACTGTTGGGAAAAATGTATCCAGTTATTATTTTCCATTTTAAATGGTGCCATTCTGAATTTTCAGTGCTATGATGAAAACTGTAACCTGCTCCATGCATCCCAAAAGTTAGTCCAGAATCACTGACACAAGAGTCCTTAGTTCCAGACTTCGACAGCTCCACAGGACAAGGCTGCAGAAAGGAATAGAGCTGTCACGTAAGTTGGTTGCTCTGGCACGCTGCTGAAATAAGCACATGGGTGCACAGCAGCTGGCTGAAACAAAATCCAGGCAAGACACACGTGGATGTAGCAGGAAGAAGAAAATTTTTTAAAAAAAGCACCACAAATATTACCTCTTCATAACATCAAAGTGATTCTCGACTTTTGCTTCCTATTATACTCATTATTGCTTCCAGATACCCATTATTAGTCTCTGTTCTTCTATCCAGAGGCTTTCTTAGCTGTTGTGAGCCCTACACTCTGTCACCTACATCTACATTTTCCTCAGTGCGGTCTACCTGGGGAAGGTGAAGTTCTGGGTTTTCTGATATGTGGTACAGCATAAGGCAACACAAAGCACAACGATAGCTGCTTTCACCAGTGATCCTGGTGTTCAGTATTCAACATCCTATATCCAGACACCACAAAAGACGTCTCTGGCTCTGGAGTCAGAAAAATTCCACCCATCACCATTTACAGTCTACATCTGTGGAGAGTCCTCATGATCAGACTTCACCTGCTGCAAGGATGTTGCATTAGGAGGATTACATCTCTGCAGCTAAAGAAACAGAAGATGAAGAAAGCAAAAATGTCCTGTCCACATCCATCTCAAATATATTACATCTCCATTTTCAAAAACTCCTTCTTTTTTTTTTCTTCCAACTTTCTGTTCCACAGGAAAGAGATTACCCCTTTTTTTTCATGAGCACTTTTTGATGTGTTAGGAAACTGTCTAGGTGACAGCAAAACATGTCTCTCCTCTTGGATAGGAAGGCAAAGGGAAAAACAGAGGGAATGTTATGATTTGTGAGAGAAATAAAACAGAACAGTGTAGAAAAAAATTTACTCATTACACAGATGAGAGAATAGCTCAGGAGGAGAAAAGCAGTTTTAACCTTTGTCCCAGCACAAGAGATCAGCTATCACATTCCTTACCTGTCATAGGTGTTGAATTGATTTGAATCAATAAAATTTTCAGATTCCAATTGATCAAAACAGATTTCTGTTGTTTGTTTATTTATTTATTTTTAATTTTAGATCATTTAGCTTATTTTAAGGAAAGAAAGGCACTTTATTTTTTCCTTCTACTTATAAAAACTTTCATACTGGCAGAGACACATTCTGGCGGTCTTCCTCACTCTTAATCCAATTTTTTTGCTTTGTCAATACCCTTCCACTCTTCTTCCTTCTATTTTCATTTTGGAAGCGGAAGGAAGCATTCAAAAGATGAAGATCTTGAATTGACTGAAACATGATTATTTTAAAGACCTCAGCATTCCTTCTCATCCAATTTCAGGAGTGGAGTCTTCTTGCTGTTTACATTTGATGTAATGTGACATGCATTTTTGATCTCTTGAAGTAAACTAAAATCAATACAATGCAATGACACAAAATGTCACCAAGTATAAACAATGACATTTTCTCCATTAAGAATATGTTCTCTGTCACTAGCACATGTTTCCCTAGGTTGTGAGATCAGACAAAAGAAAGTGGGAAGCTCAGCTGACCATTGTCTACTTGGTTGAACATTCATGATGTTACTGACTGGTTTTGTCTTTTGACACGATAAAACTAATGTAAAGGTTTACTGTTGATCTTCCCATTGTGCCCATATATTCACTTTCTGAAGAAAACCTTATCATGTTATAAGCAAAATGTGGTTTAAGAGTTGTACTTGCCTATTTGTGGGATTGCAACTTTGTTGTTACTTTTCCAGAGTAGATAAGATAAAAAAAAATGCAATTGTCAAATTTTTTAATGCAAATTCTTAGTCACTCAAAGGTTTCTATGCTAGAAATTAAAAGGATTTGGTCTATGCAACTGATTTTCATATATTTTTTTCCAGATAGACTTCGCATCATAATGTTGGAAAATCCCATACATATTTGGGTTTCTAGACAGCTGTGGAAGATGAGGCATTCAGAACATGTTGAAGAAGGGATATTTCAGTCTCTAAATTTGCAATCAGTCATGCATGTTTGACTGTAAATGCTCTGAGAGGATTCTCCATGTTGCTAGGATTATCCAGGTGCTTAGATTTATGTGTGTTTAGTGCTTGCAGGATCAGAGCTGAATTTCTGCTGCTGAAAGGCATGTGGAAGGAAGCATCTAGGTCAAGACCCTAGCTACCTCCAGCTGGCAATTCCTTCCATCGCTCTTAGTCATTGGTCTCAAGAAGGGATGATCTATCCTTTGGAGATGTCTATGACTCCACTTTGTAGATGTAGAGAGCCTAAAAACAACCAGGTCAGACTTGATAGCTTATTTTGGTTGACATTAATCCTATTCTTTGCCATTCTGATTCCATTGCTTTAAATGTTTAAAGGTTTCTGTGATTGTCTTATCTTTATTGTTTGCTAAACTGGTAAATGCCTGTCCATTAAAATGTTGTGTTTCTATGTACATGGTCTAACAAATACATGTTGCATGATACTTCAAATCTCACTTTCATTTGTGTTTTTTCTCTAGTTCTGCTTCAACTGTTGGTTCAAGACATCCGTTTTTACACTGTCCTGCTTTTTATTCAGTTTCCCTTAAGAAATCTGAGACTTACAAAGGGCAGTGTATATGTGTTAAGAACACACCCTCGTCATTCTTTGTAAGGCTATAGCTGAACTATGATAGGAACAAATACTGCTTGTTTGGTATCGTTTGAAGATACCCTTGCTTTATAAAAATGACCTTGTTTGACTATGTATATTAAATAAACAATTGATCTCTTTCTTATTCAACCAGAAAAAGCCTTTGGCTATCAGCCAAAAATGTAAAACTTTGTCTTCCTTTGCTTGTCTCATGACATGCAAATTAGATTTAAACCAATAGAGTGATAACACTCTTACCACTGGAAAAATGTTGTGCTATATCAAACTGAACTTTGCACATACATTGTACGCTTAGGAGTATACTGAAATGTGCACTGCAAAAGTGGCAAGTGAATACAACTAAATAGTTCAGAGAAATCGGCCATCATTTTGTGTAAAACTGCTCAAAAGGGTACATACAGACCCTCAAGAATACTTCAAATACTTTTCACAAAAAAAGGAAAAAAACAGTTTTGTCATAATTCTAAAATGAAGACAGTTAACATGTTGAATAGTTTACATATTTGAAAACGCACTCATATGTGATTTGCATGGGGGATCGGATACAGGCATGCAACAAGAAATTCTGGGCTCTTTCTGGTGCTGGCAGCCACCTGCCCTGTAGCCTCAGACAACTTATCTTTTGTGCCCTATTTTTACTCCCCCCTTAGTAAAATTGGCATAATTTGTTTTTACCTACTTACATAGTGTTTCAGGTTCAGAACATCATTCAAGCACTTAAAGGTAAAGCGGGCCATTTACACAATGCTCAGACTTGGGAGACGGACACACGTATGTCCCGGGAGGGTAAGAATGGATAATGGGGGTACTGCAAAACTGCTTCTTTGATTTATTGTTCTAAAATACAGACTAAGGTTCTTTCTTCATGTTATGGCTATACAATCAAGCATAAAACATGACTCTGCCATCTGTCAGTATAAAAAATTCCTGTCCAGTGGAAATACTGATGCTTTTTAGCTGGTCGGGCATCCTGCTGAGGGCTGTTAGGCAGGTGGAGGATGCATCCGGCTCTGGTGTGCTGCACTGCTGGGCTTGGTGCTAGCGTATGCATTGCTGACACCTAGAACAAGGGTGAAAAAAGACTCAGGAAGATTTTCCTCAGGGTTATAAAGTTCTGGTTGCAGTGGGCCCCAGCATCCTCAAGGTAAGAGCCTTCTCTGTTGCTGCCAGATTCGCCTCACCAGAGCTGCCCTATTGGCCCCTACAATCTTGGTATCTGAAGATTCTTCAGTGCACGTATGCCACGTTCCCACTGTAACTACAAGTTCTTGGGTTCTTTTTAGAGAGAAATATCTTATAGCACTCATTAGACAAAGTTCTGATCCTGCTTTTAGCTAGTGCTAAAAGTAAGAGGGGCTATTAGGTAAGGACGGCTTTTCTCCTTAGTCCTAAGGACCATTTGGATATACGGGGGATTGAGTGCAGAGGTGTGAACAAGCACAGACCAAGGCAGATAATTTCACCCAAAGATTATGTCTTCTAGACCAGACAATGAATCCAAACAAACAGCAGCAGAGAAATGAAGCGAAGGCTGGCTAGGAAAAAGGAATTACTTGGTTTCAGAAAAAGGTTTATTTATAAATAGGCGTTCTTTATGTGTAAGGAGAATGATGTCATATGCAGTTTAAGAGACATGACAAAGAAAAAGTGAAAGAGAGAAGGGCTTCCTTTGCCTATGGAAAAGAGGTATATTTTTTTACCCCAAATACTTAAAAGGCACAGTAGATTCCTATATGAAAATACAGTGAAGAGTAAGCTCTGTCATTTTACCACCAGATAAACTTGCTGAGGTCAGCTCTTGGCCAAGGTGTAGGGCTGATCTCAGTAAGTTTATCTTGTGGTAAAACTAACACGCTTTGATCTTTACTTTGTTTTCACCTCAGGGCAGCCCCTGCTTGCTAGTTACCTGAAGGTAAAAATCACACCACCTTTTATCACCAAAGCTAAGTCTATGAAGCAAACAGACTGGGAATAAGAAGAAATGAGAGCTGATATATGGCATATAAACATTAAAGGAGGGGACGCAGGTCTTGTTTTCCTTCTTCAAGAGGAAAAAGGAAATTTAGAAATGAGCCATGAGGCACAAGATACAGTAGAAATGGTAAGTATGATTGAATAGTATGTACAATTTCTTCACAGTAGTGTTTTAGACAAATAAGGCAAGGAGAAGAAAGGAAAAGAAACAAGTGTTTGAGACAAATAAGGTAGGGAAAAGCAAGGTGGGAAAACAAGGATATAAAGGTTGGAGTAATGATGGGGAGCAAACCAAGGCAGAGGCAAATACCTTATTTGGTGCGATTTAGAGAAATAGGAATCTGGAGGGAAAAACATGAGGTGGGCTGCATTAGGAGACACGCTGGATGGTGAAGCAAAAAGAGCAAGCATGAACAGTGACCCCACAACTGTGTTAGGCTAGCAAAATGAGATTACACCATGCCAGGGACAGACTAACTTCAACCTCATGAAATCTGATTTGCAAGCAGTCACGAACCCAGCTCACAGTGGAGCAGCAGGTGGTAGTGCAGGACATTGAGGACTGCTTTCTGCAGAGGTAAGTTTGGCCAACTGGACTGTTTCACTTGGAGAGGAGGTCAAAGCGAACTCAATAAGGGGAGGACAAGAATCTGTGATGGCATGTAAGGAAGGCAGGAATCTAGAATAAAGAGCATGTTGGATGTTGGGAGGCACTGCTTACTCTTGCTGTGCTTTGGGCGATGATTGCATGTACTCAACAAGATATTTGCTGTGTAATATCTAGTGCATTTCTATAATTGCTCTTATATTCCAGATTGTTGTAGCTATTTCTGTACAGTCGTATATATAATTGAGGTTTTCCTATTTTTTTGTTTTGGTTTTTTTTTGTTGTTGTGTGTTTAGTTGGGATTTTTTTGTGTTTGGTGGTTGCTTTGGGTTTTTTTTTATAAATCAAGATCATAATTATGTGAGCTCTAATTTAGTCAGGTTTATGTATTTCAGAGCAAACAGCTTGCTTTGCGTAAGTACTTCTGTGAACTGAACAGCCTGCCCTGCGGCAAGCAAATCCAAAGCCAAAGAGGGATGCACCCTTCATATTCTGCTAATTGATTGAAGGGGCAAATGATCTATAGGAAAAGTTGCATCATTAACTTAATTGAGGGCAAAGCCTAATTAGAGGGGAAATGAAGTAGACAGAGCCAGAGACACAGCAGGCCTTCATGCGAGATGTCAACAAACAGACATTGTAACTAAAACCAGACAGCAACCACAGTACTTCATTTACATCTTCGATTTCAATGTGAAAACATTTACAGTGATTGTGAGGTGTATGTGAGATTTCAGAGGGGGAATGCAAAAATTTAACATCGGTAAACTGAAATCAGCAGGTTTTAGTGTTATAGAAAAAGATCAGCTGACTAAAGTTGCTTGAAAAAATCCTGAGCAAGCTGACTGAAGTTACTTAAGACTGCGTCTGTGCTTTTCCAGTATATTTGAACTCTACATTCCTGAGGAAATCCAACAAGAAATGCACCAGGACTTTACAGTAACAAGTAAATAAACTGAGTAAACTCTGGTGAATGATCTTGCTTCAGTTTGGCTATACAGAAATCCTGAATGAAGACATAAAATGTCACTTCTGCATGTTTGTTCTTTAAATGGTTACTCTGTGCAGTTACTTTTCTGGAGTCCCCTTGCCTGTGCAAAGAGGCTTCCTCCCTCAGAGTCACTGGCTCCTGAGCTGTCAACCGGTGATGTTAAATTCTGAAGGCTTGTTAAGTATTTTAAGCATCAGTTTAATATCTGAATGAAAACAGGTGGCAGAGGTCTTTTCAGGACCTTTTCCACTGCATTTCAGGGGCTTCTTTTTGGCATGCAGCTCCTTTTTTACCAACTGCAGGAATACAAACAAAACCTTTTCATAAGAAAAGCCACTTAAGTGAACTGAGGACTGCAAGCAGACATGTTTTGGCTACGGTGCAAGTCTTTAAAGTATATAGGCATTATTATACAATTCATCTGCAGTCACTTGGGTATTGTGCATTCTTTAAAAAGCTGGGCCCTGAGCCTGCTCCCCAAATATGCACAAAATTTCTGTGAGTATAGAGAATTAAACAGTGTGTAGATGTATTAATAAATGAAAAGGGAAAATTAATATTATTGTGAAAACTAAACCTATGCCGAGCCACAAAAATCATCACATACTAATCAAACAAAACATTTTTTGGCTCAACTCTTTCGTATACTAAGGAAAATTATCAAGAGTTCGCAGCTTCACAAGCCTTACATTTTATTAATCAATGTAATTACCAGACAACAGAGTCATCCCCATGTTTACAACAACGGGATATTAAATAGATGCTTCTGTATCTGTATTTTATTATCCTTACTTTCTGCGCTACCTAGCCAATGAAACCACCCTCATGTCCCATCTCCTTCCATACAGATCCGCACGTAGTCTCAAAACTTTGTCCTGGATCTGCTGCTGCAGCTCTGAAACAAGAAAAACCCCAACAACTTCTTGGAGGATTTTACTTGTGTTGGATCACCATGTCTTTCTCAAATCAATTTAAGAGATTTTTCCTGAAGTGAGGGCCACTGATCCAACCAAGATAACACACTGGCTCCCTTGTAATTCAAATTCTTCCATGCAAAGCTTGAAAATACTGATTTTAGGAAGAAGACAGGAAGAGGCTCTGCTGAGTACAGTATTAGTAATTATCTATGTTGTGTGACAAGGAACACAAAATACACCTAAAGTTAGCCGAACAAATGAATATTGTGCCCTTCTTGCAGCTAAAGGCCTTCAAGGCAAATGTCCTTTTAGTTCTCTGAAAGTACATTAGCTCAAAGCTCATTTTGGTGGAAAATGGAATTTATAAAATTATGGGTTTCAAGACAGCAAAAATTACAGCACTCTACAAATCAAATGGAGCAGTCTTTCTTATTTCAGCTTTGCAGTAAAGTTTATTATAAACTAGGTAATAAGATGAAATCTTGCTTGGTTTGTACTGGAGTACAATAGTTCAATGTTAACACATTTATTATCACCTGTCACATCCCTATGAATGCATCATTGTGAACATGCATTTGGATCTAGGACAGCATCATTAATCATCGTTTCAAAAAAAACGCAGTAGTTAATTATTTGTCTCAACATATTGCATTTAAATCATCCTCCTCATTAAATCAATTATGAAACAATGTAACTATCCTAATTGAGCTACTAAGAACTAGAACATTGTTGCAAAATAGAAATGGAAAGACGCTACCAAATCCTATCTTGATTTTCAAGCACATAAAGTCTATTTCTTTTATTCTCTAGCAGAAATCGTACAGCTTGAGAATTAAAATAGGAAACCTTTCCAGGGTGTATTAGCTGGGCTTTGGCAATGTCTCATCTTTGTCACGTGGCTTTTTACAGCTTGGAACACAAGCAGAACATACTCGTGCATGCTCATAATATATACTGTAAACATATTTTATGATGCAAAGAAGTTTTTAACACTTCCCATTGTTCTCAGTGGAATAAGGTAAACAAAGGAAGCTATTGAACCTTCTTCGTTTTTGAAAATATGATACAAATGTAAATCAAACTCTCTTTCTCAAGACTGGCATTCAGTGAAGCAAATATTGTCATGTGGATATCCGAGTTAGCTGTCCCAGGATCCCTTATAGTAATCAGAGGGGAATGAGCAATTTAAAGACTGGATTCATCTGACTTATTTTAGATATCTGCTTTCAGATGAGGTGAATCACATCCTAGAAGCGTCACTTTTTTTCCATTGATCCAAGAGGGAGTCCAAGGCTTCTAGGTGTCAAGATGAGGATGTCTACATTTCAGTAATCTGAATTTCAGCCTAAGATCCACCATCCTTGGAGGAAAACACAATACAGGCAACATGAACTTGAAAGCTCAAAAACAAAGAATGAAGAGATGCAGACTTTTGATTATTTATACCTGCAGTATCACAGAAGACCTGAAGTTATACCAAGGACTTAATTGTCAAGAGTGGTGGCACACAGCCTAGCATACAGATACAGAAGATAAAAAGACATGGAAAATACACTGCAGACTGTCCTGTAGATGGAAATATTCTTATAGACAACAACTATTAACTTTGTGGAAGATATGTTTTTGGAAGATGTTCTCTCCAAATACTACTAATTTCTGTAGCTTTTATATTTTCTTTTGCTTTGACAAGGTTCCCATAAAAAGTACAGATTCTTAAGCTACTGTTCTTTTCAATTGTTGGTCTTTCTATTGTAATATTCTGTTGTGATATTCTACTGCAGTACTAATTTAATCGAGTATATGAAACCACTTTAACCATTTTGAAGTCTCAAATTTAAGTTCTTGTCAGCTGGGGCCTGATTTGACTTCAGCATTGATGCAAAATGCTTTATTATTCTCCTCACTCACTAATTTTCTGTTACATTGTGTTAGTAAGAATATCAGTCATCCATACCCTTGCTGAAAGGAAAGCTATGTCATTTAGGGAATGTTTTGCTTTGCTGTCTCTAGCATCTGATTTGTTTAGAGGTAAAACCACCGTAATGGTGATTCACTTCAGCAGCAAATCAGTTCCACCTCCAGTGCTAACTTGAGTTATTCTGGCTTCTCTTTCAGGTGGATTCCCCACTGCCCTAAGATCTGCCTCTCTTTTGAGGAATAGCTCCCCATGGCATTGCATGAAATCTTGTTTAAACCGTGCCCAGGCCAACTTTTTGGTCTGACGGATTCTTGGTTTTGTAATAGGGCTGCCTTTCCATATAGGTGATTAGGTAAACTTCGAGCTGATGGTCTTCACCTCTGACAGAAGCAGGTAGTCCATGCAAGATGTACGAGAACTGCACAGTGTGGGACAGCCCATCAATTTTTAACTTACTCTTTCGCACCTGGGTGCATCAGCAATATGACAAATATCTTTACCTTTAGAAGAGACAATCTTATTCTGAACATCACTCTTCACTGAATAAGAACTGTTTCCATCATCCTTTTCTGTGTAGTAGTTATTGGCAGTTACTTTCTCTTCTCTCTCACAAGCTACAACAGGAGAACCTATATAATTTTTCATCTTTTGCAACTTCCAGAGTAAATTTAGACACTTTACAGATTTCTGTTAGTTTTGGCTTTGGGTTTTTTTACTATGCCTCCCAAAACAGCCCCCTGCCAAATGAACTACAATCAATAGCTATTTTTTCTTCAATGAAATTTAAAAAGAAGTAGGGAAGAAGAAAAAGAAATTTAAAAAAAAATATTTCCTATCATAGGAAAAATAATTAATATAAAAATACATTTTCTACACATCCATTGTAAACTCCATCTTCCAAGTATCCTATAAAAACTACCATTTGTCAACAATTACCACTTGGTGCTATACAACATGTCCTTCAAAATATTTGGAGATACCTACTGTGTAGTAACTATGGACAAATGCTGATTTTTAGTAGCTTTTATTATATGTGGTCTTGTTACTGGTGAAAACATGATGAGCTTTCAGAATAATTTCATACTAAATCATGACTCATTTTATTTTTAATAGCATTGTAAATAGTCATATTAAACTTGTAAAACAAACCTCTAAATCCCAGGGAAGAGTGAATTGTGTAGAATTAATTGACTTGTGAGTGGTTTCTTTTCCTCACTGTCTGCACACACAAATATTCAGCACGTTCTGCATTTAAGAAGTTGATTACACTTACAGCACATATATTGCTAATTAGGAACTAAACCTCACTCTCCACAAAGGATTGACATCCCCTTTTCACCTAAAATATGAAAACTAGTATTTTGTGTAAATAAATGTTGAATTTTGTGGACATAGTAGCGAAGCAAATTTGTCTGATTTACCAGATTTTCCAAATTGTCAGATTGCTTTCAGAATTAGAAAGGTACAGACTCTTTGTCAGCTTCTCACAGACAAAGGCATGCCGATCTTCATCCCACTGACAGCGACAAGAGCAAGTTGCCACTGTCTTCTGTGCGAGAAGGATTCAGCCCAGAAGGCAGAAACATTTGCTAACATGAAGGAATAGGGGCGGCCTTGTTAGCGGGGCTCTTTCCCAGGAAGTCAGAAGCTGATCAGCTCTATGCTCAGCAGGAGATGTCAACAAAGTCTATAGAAATTATGATGGGCGCTTCAGATTACACGAAGAAATTGTGACTTTCTCAGAAGGGTCATATGTAAAACATTCTCCTTAAATACATTCTCCTCAAATTAGATCAGCAGTTTACACAATATAATTCATGATTTTTTATTTCTTAACAAGTAACTGAAAAAATGCTTTAGAAATAAAATAGAAGTCAAAACAAATCAAAAAGTTTTTTAAGAATAAAAATCTTAAAACACAAACAGCTTAAAATCATAAGCCGTGAAGGGAAAAATCCTGCTTCTCTTTCTGCTGGGAGGTGGGTTTTGCCCGCACCAAAAAGAGTGGGGATGCTATTGTGGTGGCAATAGCCACAGCATTTTCATTACTTCTTAGTGGCACTGAAGGAAAAAAAAAAAAGAAATCAAACTATCCTGCTGCCTGAGGCATGCGCCTGAGCAAAGCCCAGCTCTTTAGGCTGGGGTCAGGGAAGACAGGATTTGCCTCAACAGGATGTATGAGTGGATTAACATGACAAATTAACTGTTAATCCAAGTAGTAGCCAACTATTAATAAACTCCTCATGAACACTACTTTAGTGGTCTGAACTCTTTGCTCCTCGTGTGTTTTGAGTTTGGAAGGTGAATATGAACTGGTCTTCTGTCTAGAGGCAGAGATAATGGTCATCTGGGTAAACAAATATAGATGAGTCCATTCTGCAGCCTTCATAAAGATGTTGTTTTTAGTATGATCGTGGAGAAGGCACTTCAGAGTTTGGATCTGAAAGAAAAAAGCTATTCTGGCTACTCTTCAGTTGCGCTTTCTCTAAACAACAGATGTGAATCTCTCTAAACTTGGTAGAGGGAATGAATTAGAAGAGGTGCTTGCAGCCTGATGCTTTTTCCATTTTGATATCTGTAGCTGCCAACTATTAAAGATTTTCCCCTGGGAAGTTATGACTAGGCATTTTTAAAAAACTATTTCACTGTTGTTTGTTGCCAACTGGTTATTAGACCAGTATAAAACTATTTTAGATATCATTGGAGTATTTCTTTTTCTCCTTTGGAAATGTGAAAGGCACCGGTCAGAGCATTCCCTGCATCCACCTCTATTTCACTTGTTTGCAAGTTCATTTTTGCTTTTCTTGCAGTCAGTGGCAAATCTCAGTCAATTTAACTAGAGAAAAAGGGATTTCAGACACAGCAGTTTAAGTTCAACTATTCCAATTCATATTGGTATGAGAAGGAAAAAGATTATAATAATTCTTTAATAATAAATTCTAGTTCCAAGAGCTTATTAAATTTAAATAATTTAATTTAATCTTACATGAAAAAGAACAACAGGTATGTGACTCAAATGCCAACAAAAACAGGTACCTAGCTTGGACATGATTATGCAAGTAAATCTCCTTTTGCCCTTGATGAATGTTTAGCTCTATCACTTTAATGAGAATTTTATTCTGTCCAATAACTGCAGGACTAGGTCCTCCATCTGTAATGACTAAACCTCTCAGAAATATTTCAGTCTTACAGATAGTTTTCATCCCTGCGTCTCTATAGATTTACATTAGGAAGCTTTTATTGTCCAATAAAAAAAGTATGCCAGATTTTTCCTGAATGCATAAAGTATAAAATACTTCAGAGAAATACATGGTCAGTCTGCAAATGATAAGAATTCTTTTATATGTACAGTAAATAGTTTCAAGTTTAACTTGTTAGTAAACTATTTTTAAAATTCTGCTTTAGACAAAGTACCTTTACTGGGGGGGGGAAATTTGCTATTTTTTAAACACTAAAATTCAAGAATTGCACTACTCTCAAGACTTCAAGCATTTCTTATATGTTTCCCATGATGTGGGAGACCTTGGTGATAGTTTGTAATTAAGGATTCTGAAAAGCTTTTTTTTTTTAAAAAAAAGGAAAACCACAAAGGATAAAAAAGAAAGAAGAAACCTTACTGAAAAAAAAAAAAAAGAACACCCAAAACCAAACCCCAAAACTCTACAGAGTTGGAAGAGGAGAAGAAAAAGAGTAAAAGTTCATTTCAACATAGTGATTTATAGGGAAAGGCTCAGCAGCTTACATAAAACCAAAAGGGGAAGTGGTCGAACATTGGGTCAAATCTCCATTCACATGTTTTGTAATAAAAGGCTGACTGTAGCCTTTGAGCCTTGCTTCCAGTCGCAGACAATGGCAATTGCAGAGCAAGACTAATAACAGGATTTAGCATAAATCCACCACAGGAAGTGAGCAGTTGTACTGGCAAATAATTAGCCAGAGAACTTTTTATGGCAACATAAGGATGCTCTCTGTGCTTTAAAGCATTGTCTGCAATTGTGATAATGGAAAAAAAAAATAGTCACTTCCCCCTGTTTTTACAAGAATTTTACTTATACATCTTTTTTTTTTTTTTTACAATGTTTTAATAATATTTCTCTTTGGTCTAATTTAGCAGTAATAGTTTAAGTATTGAATTTGCATTTGAATGGTTTTTTAAAATGTTCTGGTCTTTTTTTTTTTTTTCCTCACTGATGCTTTTTATTGCAAGGTGAATTATGTTTATTTTGCATGGCTAACAAGTGGGTTCAAAGCAACACTTTGATCTTGAACCCCTGCCAGATTCCAAGAGCTGAAAGCCCCCCTATGCGGTAAAGAAGACCTGTGCTCACAAAGCCCGGCTAATTTGCAAAGGAATGTCAAAATTACTGGCACAGCTGTCTACAGTGGTGCAGTACAGTCTATAGTTTTTCTAATGAGCAGAGATTTGCTTTTCTCCATATGTTTACTAGTCACTTGTTAGAAGACTAGTTTTAAGTATCACTGTTCCTTGTCTAGGTGAGGAACTTCTAAGTCACTGCATTAACACAGACAAGCAAACAGAAAAAAAACCCAGGTCAGCTACTGTGAAATCTTTACTTTTCAGAAGACAAAATTTTCTGATATGCAGTGCAATAGGATTTGAAGAAAGCAGTCTGTCTGTTCTTTTGCATTTTACAAAAATTGCAAAGAATTTTAGCTAAGGAAGTGTACTCAGGTCCTATGTGAGTACTTATAACACATTCCTACGCCTTTAGTCTTCATCAGTTCCACCTAGTGGGGGTGATATTTGTTCTCCTGGAAGTGAGATACATTAGTGAGACTCTCTGAATTAAAGTCCATCTCATTTCCATCTCCTTTGCGTATCTGCTTCCTTGCCACAGGGGAAAGAATAAAAATAATAAAATTTGAGGAAATTGTTCCCTTGGAATCTCCTTCAGAATTCAAGAAATCAGAAGTGCTAAGATAGGGTAGAAATGTTATGCTAAATAATTTGGTTTATGCATCACCAGTCTGTACTTCAGCGAAGAATAGCAATGACAAAATCCCTGGATGATGAATCACAATGTAACTGCAGAAACAGAGGTCCAGAACTGCACAGTGGTTATCTACAAATCTGAGTCTGGCTCTACAGAGGCCAAGGAGAGAGCAACGTACCTCAAGCTACTCTCAGAATTGCAAATCATGATTTAGGTTTTAGGCTGTGTCTGCTCCACTTCACCCAGGGAGGTTGTGGAGTCTTCTTCTCTGGAGATATTCAAGACCCACCTGGACCAAGTCCTGTTCAGCCTGCCGTAGGTGACTCTGCTTCGGCAGGGGGGTTGGACTAGATGACCCACAGAGGTCCCTTCCAACCCCTACCATTCTG
>Ga0065711_1027457_pt1 | contig 49253 bp, 30 predicted proteins | sample Hoacrofraction12_FD_59098 | JGI IMG/M metagenome (GOLD analysis project Ga0065711, IMG submission 59098) | Hoatzin crop microbial communities from Cojedes, Venezuela - Epithelial fraction 12 v2 (version 2) | ecosystem: Host-associated > Birds > Digestive system > Esophagus > Crop | place... | reverse complement strand
GGAGGTAGGCGCCTGGGCCCGCTCCGCTCCTGCTCGGTTCAGAGGGCGAAACGCCGTTGTTGGGGGCCCGGCGGGGTGGGAGATCGGAGCTTGGGAGCCGCCTGGTCACACCTGAGCAGCTCCCGGCTTGCAGAGGGCCGAGGCAGCTCCTCTGCCAAACCGTGGTCGGGCCGGGGTCCCGCCATGGAGGGGTCTCACCAGCCTGCCCTCATTTACCTGCTGGCTGCCAGGTGAGAAGACGGTCTTGAAACAGTGAGCCCAGTAACGCTGTGTGTGTCGCAGACATGTTAGTATGAAAGAGTGGAGAGTAACGTGCGCAGCGCTGCAGCTGGGGACCGACCTGCGCGTGAGAAACGAAGGCGGTTAGAAGAACCAAGGCAGTGGTGCGTGTACCGCCCTGGCTGTGGACAGTGACAGGACTCCACTGCTTTCCCTTGCAAGGTGTCCTTATATGCAAGCTTTTCATATCCAGTCTGTTCTGTGAGTACAAGTTAAATGTGCTGTGAAGCTGCGTTTCTTAGGAAATACATCATCCATCAGATAAACTGCCTTCAACTCTGACTGGGAGTAGAGTAGCCATTTTAAACTCAAGACCACGTCTGCCAGCTTGGCAGATCCAAGGGTTGCTATTACTATTCTGAAAATACGGTTTCCTCAGTCTTGCACTCCAGGATTAACTACTCAGTGCCAGAAATGACGGTTTCTTGCTGCTGAAGAGATGTTCCAACTGATCTGCAGCATAGTACATAAAGTGACAGGAAGGGTGTATTTATACAGCAGCTTGATGGCCTCTTCGTTAATCAGTCCTTGGGATGCCTTTCAGGGTCAGACTGCTCTAGGCTAGATACGTTGCCTTTTTCCCTCTTTGACGCCATTTGCATACTTTTTCCTTAATTAACTGAGCTACGTGTGTATTTTCCCCATGGAGCAGGTGCACTGGCTAGATGCCATTCGACTGAAAGAGCATTCAAAATACTCGTGTATAAACTCACCTCTGGGCAGGTACCATGGACTTGAGGAGGGATTTTTAAACACAGACTGATACAGTTTCTCATTTTATTTTTCTCTACCGTGTAACGGAATGCCACGTCTTAAATAACTGAACACCTTCTACTGCATTCAGCAAGGAGCAGTTGGCATCACTTTACAGGAAATGGAGAAAGTGGCTGGTTTAATAGCATAGTTTCAGAGAATTACCTCAGCAGTGTTTCAGCTGGTTCCTTTGCTATAAAAATTGCTGCGTTAGATCATCTGCTAAAGATGCTGTGGTTCAAAAGGACCATTCGTACACAAGAACCAAACACAAAATTATTGTTGTGCAGAATCACATGGTCTTATGGGAGGGAATGTGAATGAAAAAGATAGTTATCACTACCAGTCTTAACTGCAACGTATGAAGACTCTCACAAGAGAAGCTTGAAATTTATAACTTCATGTTTATCATGCTTTTCTTAATTTATAAACAGGGCACTTGCCCACTTACACGTAGGCATTCAAATTTGTGTTCTTAAAAACACTTGCACAAAAACTCTAAAATTACAGTGTATATTGACATAAATGAGGTCCTCAACTCCTCTGTCAGCTACATACACTTTTACCCAAGAGTTCAAGGAAGCAGTTTTTTCACTAACTCCATGGCATTTTGAGTAGTCTCTTCTGTTTAGCACTATATTCTAGCAAGATGAAGCCCTGGAGATTTGACACCATCCTCAGTCCTCAGTTTTGATCCATTCTGTTCCATTTCTGCTCACTCTGTTTCCTCTTAAGCCTTTCTGCTACTGTGCTAGGCTTGGACTCGTTTTTTGACTATGAGCAACGAGTTTTAAAACAAGTCATCCCTGTGACAATCCCCATTTTTTCTGTTAAAGGTCAGACGGATCTCTTGAGTAATTAAAATTAACTCTTTCTCAGAGGAGATATTGCTACTTATCATAGTCATTCTTATTGTCAGAGGAAGGACAGTTCAGTAATAATATGATTAATTTTAAGACAAACTTGGATGAATGAGGAAGCTTTAAAGTCTGATTGCGACGTAAAGGAAACAACGTATTTCTCTTACATACACTGGAAACTGTAGAAGTGTAAGCAAAGCCACTGCAGCAAAAACCGCCAAAATGAGTTAAAAGACACCTCAGTGACTTTGAAGGGCATTACATCAACCCCCAATATAAACAGTAAATTAATATATATATAGCTGGGTGGAAGGAAGACAATAGCGAAAAAAAGGTTTCACTCTTCGAGATAATACTGCCATGTGCTACTGCGGCCAGTTAAACTCAATGGTTGGTAAAGCAGTTTAATGCACTGAAACTACATCATGATTTTTATACTATGGAACACAAAAAATGCAATTAACATACAAAACATTTTTTTAATATATTTGCTAAATTAACATAGTTCATTTAAACTTGGAACAATTTGTTCTTTTTTTATTTTCTTTCTCCTTTTCCCCATCTTGAATAGTAAGAGTAGTTGGGTAGTCACAGAGATTTTTTTTTGTGATATAATATGATCCAGAACGTGACCAGTGATGAATGGCATTCCTCAGGAGGCAGTAATAGGACCAGTGCTGTTTAACATTTTTGTCGGCCACATGGGCAGTGGGACTGAGTGCACCCTCAGCAAGTTTGACGATGACACCAAGCTGTGTGGTGTGGTTGACATGCTGGAGGGATGGGATGCCATCCAGAGGGACCTTGGTAGGTTTGAGAGGTGGGCCCGTGTGAACCTCATGAGGTACAACAAGGCCAAGTACAAGGTCCTGCACATGGGTCGGGGCAATCCCAATCACAAATACAGGCTGGGCAGAGAATGGATTGGGAGCAGCGCTGAGGACAAGGACTTGGGCGTGCTGGTTGATGAGAAGTTCAACGTGACCCATCAGCATGCACTCACAGCTCAGAAAGCCAACCATATCCTGGGCTGCATCAAAAGAAGCGTGATCAGCAGGGCGAGGGAGGTGACTCTGCCCCTCTACTCCACTCTGATGTGACTCCACTTGGAGTCCTGGGTCCGGCTCTGGAGCCCTCAGCACAGGAAAGACATGGACCTGTTAGAGCGGGTCCTGAGGAGGGGCACAAAAGTGATCAGAGGGATGGAACACCTCTCCTAGGAGGAAAAACAGAGAGAGTTGGGGTTGTTCAGTTGGAGAAGAGAAGGCTCCAGGGAGATCTTACTGCAGCCTTCCAGTACCTGAAGGGGGCCTATAGGAAAGCTGAAGAGGAACTTTCTACAAGGGCATGTAGTGATGGATCAAGGGGTAATGGCTTTAAACTGAAATAGGGTAGATTCAGACAAGATATAAGGAAGAAATTCTTTACTATGAGGGTGGTGAGGCACTGGAACAGGCTGCCCAGAGAAGCTGTGGCTGCCCCCTCCCTGGAAGTGTTCAAGGCCAGGTTGGATGGGGCTTTGAGCAACCTGGTCTGGTGGAAGGTGTCCCTGCCCATGGTGGGGGGGTTGGAACCAGATGATCTTTAAGGTCCCTTCCAACCCAAACCATTCTATGATTCTATGACCTCATCACAGAAAAGTTTTTCTCCTGTATGCCCCCCTCAGTGACATGCCGTTTTCCAACTAAGAAACTTACACATGAGCTTCCAGTGATACCTGGAACCACTCCTTCATCTAACTAGGGTTTTTTCTGGCCCACTTCATTCTCTCACTGCTTTGTTTTTCTTATCTGGATTGCAGCCAATACCCTTGACCACAGGTGATGTTTTGGGGTAGCAGGATTCAGGTATATCAAATTTTGAAATGATTTTTTTTCCTCAACTTCAACAGTTTGCATATCTGCCTTTACTGCTCTGCTTAGTTGGTCCCAGCTCATGAAGACATGCCATTGCCTGCAATGGGAAAAGTAAAAGTGAATGAAGTTCTATTTCTTTTTTATAATCTTCCGTACAATAGATGAAATCATGTTCCTGATAACTCCTTTCACGTTGCTTCATGAGTAAAGAACATACATTAATCAGACAGTACTTGGAACAGAGCTTATCTCATAACATTAAAGCAACCAGGACAAATATTTGCAGCTGTACATAAAAGGCAGCAGGTAAGCTTCTGACTGATCAGGGTTTTTCATTAAGTGGTAATGTATTGTCTGTATGATACTCATTGTTTCAGTGTTAAAAAAAAAAAAAAAAGGTTGTTCTCTTATTCCTTCCAACAGCAATATTGTGGTTTTTAGATTTGAATGTGGATAACAATTAGAAGCTTGAGTAAGTTGCTGTGTGGGAAGAGGTGCAGCACTAAACTTACACCCTAGGGAAGCAGGATTAAAGTTTTGGTGAAATACTTCTGTGTTCTCCATTGTTTTGATGGCTTTAGGGGCTGAATGGTTTAGCTATAAGAGCTTGTCACCAGCTGCCTGGGGAAGCAACACTGCACAGAATCCTCTAGCAAAACTTCGCACCTTCCCAGCTTGTTACACACCTCGTTTCCTGGGCTTTATCCAGGGGGTGCCCCCACTCCAGAAGTTCCTGAGAAGATAGTCTGTAGGTATTGCTTTTAATACCTTCAGGAAAAATAAGAGGACGTTATACTCCCTTTATGCATTTTTGCCCTCTGCGTGTAATCAGTCATATCCGTTATCTGTGAAAGGATTTTATAAGAGCAGATGTTTGACTCGTATAACAGAAAAACATTTAGTAATTCACTGAGGGAAAACTCCAACATTGTCACTTAAAATCTAACCAAAATTAACAATATTTAGCAACAAACTACAATAAAAGTCCATAAAATAAAAAAATTCATCTGATTCACTGAACGCACCAACATTCGGAGAAAAAAGCTACAAAATGTGACTTCAAAAATCTTTTACAATCTTTATAGAACATTTAAGTCCATGATTTGTTTGATAAATTTCAGATGCCACTTCAGTTTAATTACATCAACAGAAAGATACTTAAGTGAAGCTGCAGGGAGATAGCAATTTGTATTGTCTATAATTTCTTAAGCAGCCCTGCTCTTGGCATGTCAATCAATAGGACGTGACGTCTGGTTATTTGAAGTTCATCATATATCATTTAGCACTGACCGTCACACCCTATCCTCAGCAGGGCAATGTATTATAGGTGAAGTCAGTCAAATGGCTAGGAAAATGGATAGAAACCTATTCCTTTGTAGTATGGCATACATATATTTAATAGCATAATAAATAATTAGAATAAAAATATACTGCATCCCGTACATTTTCCTGTAACTATGTCACTTTCTTCACTCACTTAGAAAAGAGCTCATTTTTTTCAATTGTCACAAGTGAGGTACTGCCAATAAACAAAGATAAAATGTGAATCTTTCTAGTATTAGCAAATGCATCTTTGCCCCCTGATCTAACTTTCCAAAAGCTCCCACCATTATGCTACCGAGACAATGCCACAGATCCTTTACAGGCAAATCCAGGAAGAACAGTAGCCAAGTAAGGATATGAATCTATCATTTGTTTAAATTCACCTTCTGGTACATCTTGGTAGGTGACACTACATTAGACTGAATTGTCTGAGAGTTGAGAGCGTACATTGAGGAAATACAACAATGTGCTTGCACTTGTCTCATACTCTTTCCTAAATTCACGACCATTATAGGAGACCTGTTGTTTCCAGTGATGAAAGCTATTAGCTCAAGAACCAAGCGGGATACTGCATTATTCTAAATTAGCAGGTTGGGGCTGGGGCGCAGGTTGTTTCCCGCTCCCTCGGCACACCGGAGTTCACATTGTACCTACTTCCCACAACGTCAGAGCTACGCATGCAAAGAGTCTCAAGCCGGGGACATACCACCGGTGAAATGCATCTCTAAGGGCACCTGAAAGTAGTGCACACAGTCAGAAGGAGGTAGCTTGGTTAAAAAGGCAATTAAGGGAAGCAACAGCTCTGAGAAGGCTTCAGCTTGTTAGAACAGAAAAAAGGGTAAGAGGGAGCCGTTGCTAACTGGCAGCCATACTGTCTTCCTCTTGGATAGGCACCAGGATGAAAGACAGTCACAACGCTGAAAGACTTTTTACGGTATTTTCTGACTTGCTCAAATCCTGCTGTCTCCTCAAAAGGCTGACACCTCTTTATTGCTACTGTATCCTCCCTGCCACCTCTTACTATCTACATGCATTGAATCATTCCCAGCAGCTCCCGCATGTCGCTGTTTCCTTCTTCCCCTGTGTCCTTCTCCCTGTGATACAGTCGTCGCCATCAGGGAAGGCATACCTTCTCAGATTTTGCTAATCTAATTTGCCGCAAGGGTGGAAAATCAGGAAGGAAGAAAAGTGACTGAAAGCACGGATGTGCAATTTTTGCAAGAATATAAATAGAAATGCTGAGCAGTTTTATGCCATGTTCGTACCAAGTCGTCAGATCACATGGGGTTCCCGCCCTCCTGCAAAGACCATTCTGAGGATCTCTGTGTTGTTTAATGTGGAGTCAGTAGCTCAGCACATATGGGTACCTGGGACAATATCCCAGGGATACTAGATTTTGAATCCCTGTGTGAAACAGAGTTAATTTTCTCCATGACACTGCACTTTCCAGATCCATTTTACTAGCTTTTACATGAAGGCATAGATTCTCATGCACTGTCTCGTTCAGCAGCCCTAGTTTGCTGACCACATGGGAGAGAATAAGCATTTGAGAGGCCATGGTATTAGAACATACAACCTGGGTGTTTAGGCAAGACAGAGCCCTTTCAGCTTCCCTGGACTGATATTGAGGCAGGAGAACCAGGAACAGTCTGAAATGAGGAAAAAACTCTATGAAGTCTCTGGCTTATTATCTGTAACTTTCTGGTCTGCTGCCAGACGGTGAGTAACGATGAAGTGACTGGGTCAGGAACGTTAGCTTGCCGTGCTGATTTGAAAGCACACGTTTCTCCAAGGTCCCCAGCCTAGTGCCTCTGAAAGTGGTAGACTTTGTCATGCATCCTTGAAGTCACCAGCTCATCAGTATATTGAATAGCGCAGTGATGTCAAAGCACAGGCCTCTCTGGAGAACTGGCTCAGGCCTTCTGTCTTGCTGGACTGGTGTCAAAACTTCTGTAGGATCAAGCTGGATGAAAGCCAAGGAGTAGGCTCTTGTAGAATTACTGGCACATCCCCTCGAATTTTCTGGGTTTATGTCAAGATACTGACAAGGCCATTCTGTTTCCCTTAGCTTCTGTGGAGGAGAGTATGTAGTAGAGTATCCATTTTATTATGCAGAAATTGAAACACTGCAAGAAAAAGATTCCTACTCTTTTTCTCATCTCTGGAGGTTCTCACACAAGGCAGAAATGGAACAGGCACTAGATTTTCAGTGTTGACCTGGGTAACTCTCCCTATATCCAGGACTGACCTATTACTTCTGTTAGCATGGCAGCAGAGGGAGATCAGGATGCTCACATCCCCAGTATTTCAGACCTTCTCTAATTGCTCCGTCTACCCGATAAGTTTCTCATTTCCACTACTTCAAATGAAATGGTAGGAAATAACTACAGTTGCACTCATGAATAAGGAAACAATGCCCCACCCAAAGTATTAATATAAGATGCAGATAATTATTCTTCTCAGAGTTATAATGAGAAAAATCTATCCCTGTCTAACGTGTGCCCTATGAAAATTTGGTTTCATATAAATTCCTCTCCATGTGCTGTGAAATCTGTAGGCTGTAATTAAGAACGCACGATGTTCTTACTTCATCAGGTCATCATTACATGGAAAGAGAAGACTGTTATAAGCTTTTAATGTAACAGAAGAATATTTTGAGTTCTGAGCTTTCAAGAAGAATATTTTTTTAGGCTATGAAAGACTCTGAATATAGAGAATGACAAATATCTATGTTACAAAAAATCATCTGAAGTGATGCAACAATGCCAGTTTCCTGACAGCAATGAGTCCAACATTAGATTGTATTGATGAATAAAAGTAGTCCTTTGACAAGAGTACTTAAAGAAGTTGATAACAACACAAAATGGTGCTTGAGTCAAAAGACTGGCTAGGGGTAATATTTCAGAAGTTCCCCAAAGTGACCTGAGACCTGTTTGCCATTCTCTTAAGTGACAACAGCAAGTGCCAGAAACCTCACTGCAAGCTAGTAAATTTATGCACTTATCTATATTACAGGTTTTCAAAAGCATTTAAGCACCTGTGATGAAGGACTTATGGGCTCCATACTTTTAAGGATCTGGTCCTAAGTCACTTCTGAAATTAGAACTTAGGTTCTTAAGTGATTTGGATGCTTTTGAAAGATTTTGCCTTGATATTCCCTGTAGGTTACACACATTACTGGCACAGTACAATGTATTTTTAAGTAGTCTTTTACATCTTTGCTCCATTTCAGTTCAAAGAATTAAAATTTGTAATGCAGATGAATTTATTGTGGTTTAGTTTTTAACTAAATAGGATACTTGATTTATATTGTTTGAAATCAAATTTAAAAGGATAACAGCTGAACTATATTTAGAAAAATATAGTGCAATGTTAACAAAGCTAGCCTCTGGAGCTGATACTTCATCAGCCTGACATATCACTACTAATTTGAACGTGAAACTTTCAGGAAACAAATAACCCATTAATTTCATTTTTTTATGTGTTCGTGTTTTATCCATCAGTTGTTTTAAACACCCATTGCTAACCAGGGCATTTCATAGCTCTTCCTATGTTTACTGGAGCCATCTGAAGTAAGTTTAGTTTGTCTGAGCATAAAATAGGAAAGAATCAGTCTCATTTTTGATTCTGTAGTTCTGTAGCCAACCTTATCATATTTAAAATGCTACTTTTATGAGTTGTAAACCATATTTCCTAATAATTACTATAGATAGAAACATAATTTAGTATATTTTTACAGGCTTAGTACATTTTGTTCTATTGTAAACCATATTTCCTGATAATTACTATAGATAGACAAATAATTTAGTATATTTTTATAGGGTTAGTACATTTTTATAGTATGGTAAACCATATTTCCTTATAATTACCAGAGAGAGAAAAATAATTTATATTTTTATAGGTTAGTACATTTTTATTACTGTACAATTTTTGCAGATTAAGTACTTTGTACTTTTTCTTTTTAAAGCAGTTGCATTTCCTCAGTAACCACTTTTTTATTATTTAAATAATTTACAGATGATGGCTTCCTAAACTTGTTTTCCCTATTTTGCATTTTGAAGTTTCTGTATAAATGTATGTGCTGCTAATTTTGAAGGAAGAACAAAGCATCTGTGAGACACTGTAGAAGTTAATGACATTGTTAAAATGATGACAGATTGCTTTAATGGTAGATATGCACTTAATTGGAGGAAGTATAACAAAATGTGCTATTTCATACTACTAAAAAGAGTCAGTCAGGAGCCATCACCCATTTGCAGTCTTGTCTTCACCCAAATCACGATGCATGTACAGTATGATAAGTGATAGACATTGCTAGGCATGTATTCATGTACTGTACATTCATTCCGACAACCCATTAAATAGTGTTTGTTAACCTTTAATTCAGATGTCTGCAATAAGATAATACAATGTAAAACACAAGTCAATGGAGGGTCATAAAGCTGTTGCTGCTACAGTTTTTATTAGCCTGTTATTCACTGCTGAATGCAGCTACACCCTGAAGCAAGTCTTGTATAAAAGTACGATGTCAATATATTATGACGCAAACTCAACCTATAAAATCAATGACAAGTATTATGTCTGTTGCTATCACCTACTAAAATATAGATACTGTTTTTAATGGGTGCGATAGTGCTAGACTCAACAGCATCGTGCTATTAAGCCTAACCCCTGTAGGCATGAAGCGCACTTACAGGGCTCCTGGACAAGGACTGCTCATTGTGGGGTGCTGCAACAATCAAGATAGTATAACTGACCACAGAATATGTAAGTGTTAAACCTCTTTTGAAAGGATCTTAAAACAAAGCAGAATTCCAATCTACACCATGGTATGATTCTCCATTGCATTCCACTTAAAAAGTTTAATCTGTAGGATAAAGGGACCGACCGTCTATCCCATTACCAGGTATTTGTATTTGGATTAACAACTCAGGTAACCGAATGGAAAGTTTACTTGTAAAATTTGAAAATGGCATCAAGCCAAGGAGGATGTTGAGTACTGTGGAGAACATGGTTAGAATTCAGTCTTGATAAATTGCAGGAAGGATCTGAAATCAATAGGATATAATTCAGTACGAATAACTGCAAAGCACTAAGGGGAAATCTCCTCCCCACCCCCACCTGGCTGCATAAATAAAATTGAGGAGAGAACTAGAAGCAATAATGAAACTGAATCTAAGCTGAAAAAAACAAATAATGATACTGAGAAAAAAGACAAATGTCATCCCATAACGTACCAGTATGTTGCATGTAGGACCAGGAGTAATTATTACTCTCTGCTAAACACGGGAGAGTTTGCAACTGGAATTATGTGTCCAGTTTCAAGTAGCACAGGGGTAAGGGCAAGGAATAAAGTTAAAAGTGGGGTAGAAACTCTAGAAAACAGCAAGAAAAATCATGGGACACCTTGTGGAGTAGAAGACCTGTAAAGACAGATCACATGAGGAACAAAAGAACTGATCTGCAACTGCAGAGTTTTAGGGTAAATACATAAGGAAAACCATTTTGGCATAAAGGATAATTGAATTAGGATAGGTCAACTAGAGATTTTGGAAAATAATGTAGAAAAACTTTTGTATGCATACCCTTGGTCAACATAGAGGAAAGGCTTAGATATTGCTGAAGATCTGTGTAAACCCAGCATTTATATGATTCTGTGAAAACATCCCTAAATTGCTTCTGACTCAGAACAGTTAAACAAAAACACTTGTAGGGCAAAAAGAATCAGAGCTCTGTAAAAGTAGTTTTGCCAATTGATCTATTAAGTGACTAATTACTGCATCTAAAGCAATGAAATGACTACCAGCAATACAAGATTTAGAAGGATTTGATTCAGAAGAGACAAATACCTGTAGAATCTAGTGCTATTGCATGCTGTACCTCTTTGATTTGTTGTGTTCCTGTATTACTATACACTACGCAGTATTTGTGTTGGTGGCAGAAAATGTGTCATTTCTCACAATGATGTAAGTATTGGCAGCGCATTCGCAGATGTCACGGCTGCTGACTGCTCTGCTGTGTCAACTTCATATTTAGTTGATGTCAGGGTTGTTTGCTATATGCTCTGTTTTGCATGGTGTGGAAAGTCCATATCATTATCACACGATACGAAAATAGTTCTGCAATAATTGATGGATGAAGTAATTCATTATGAATATGATGTAATGGCACAGGCACCATGATTTAATCATCAGAAGAGGGTGTCTGTGGAGCCCACACAAAGGTATCAAATTCATTCCCATGATAAATAGCATGTGATAAGCTGTTTACAAAACAATAATGCAAGTCACAGGAAAATGTACAGAAGGGAGGCATACGAATTCCTTGGATGGAAAGCAATCGACTCCTAAGAACCAAAGAAGAGGTAGTCTAATAAGGAGGAAGGGAAACAGCAATGTCAGTGGATCCATCACTCTTTTAAAAATGATCTTGCTTGATAGGCATATTTGTTAAGATTAAAACTTATTTGCTTGACCATTGTTCACAAAGCATTTCACGTGCTATTTACTGGGGACCCGAGTCTAAAGAAAAACCTTTAGGATGGTTTAGACTGCAGTGTTTCCTTTGTGTTTTCTTTTGGTATTTCCTTGCATGGAGATTTTTCTCAAAATTTTTGTTTTAAATGAGGTTGTAAACCAATTTTAGTTTAGTCAAGATAGGAATTGCACCTTAATTTCAGCTGCAGTGTCTTCTACTAGCAGACGCATTATGATCCTAGATGGTCTATTTTTGTTAGACATAGGAGATATCCTTTGTGCAAATCAAAATTCTGTATAATGTGAAAGATAACTGAAAAATTAATACAGGGAGGGGAATGGTACTTCTTGCTTTGTAATAGACTTGTCACAGTTCACTGCTACTGTGTCACTAGTTATCAAGCACCAGCACTGCCACTATTACTCCTCCAGGTCTTTGCAAGCCATCAAGCAAGAGGTGAAGAACTGGGACTGAATTAAGACAAAGTGGCTAGATTATCCTGATATAAGAGGTTTCAATGACAAAATCACCACAGGTTTCCAGAAACAACTTAAATATTATGAAAGTCATCCATGAGACTAGAGAAGTGTTTGCTCTTGATCTGCTGACGTGTTTTATTGCAGAGAATACAGTCATCCAAAGGAGAACAGTCATATCCTTTCCAAACAGAAATATGTTCCCAGTGTTATTTTCAGATTTGATTTAAAGTACCCGCTGATCAATATAAATTCTACTCTCAGAAAAACAGCATGGGAAGTATAGTCTCCGCTCCAAAATACGAAAACTCAAACTGCTTCATTCACTTTTCCTGCAATACCCTGAGGTGGTCCACTAACAGCGATAGTTGAAGCTATTGGTTCTAGAGTACTTTTTATCCTGCTGCCACAAACTCTATCACAAAACAAACTCTGCCTGCCTGTGCCAGAATGTGACTGGAAATGATGGCAATTCAAATATCTTAATTACCCCAAAATGCTCAGCAGTAAGCAGTCAACATCCACAGAATCTCATGAGCTCTTTGTTGGGAAAGGGAGAGAAACATGATGTATACTGAGATACCTGCTGCTCACTGTATTTCGTTGTTTCAGTCAGTGCCTAGATATGGTGCTTGTTAAACTCAAACTATGAAGTTTGTAGTCATGTGAAGAAAAAATAGCCCATTTTGAAAATAGCTCATTTTGAAAATGCTGACCTAATGGCATAATCTCCTGGACCTCTGTTCAGGTTTGGAGTTTCTATGCAGGGGGTGACTGGATGTCAGGAACTGCAAGGCACTACTCTAGATGTACTAGGCTTGTCAGCCAGGTCTGTGGAAGAGAGTGAGATATCAGCACATGGAGCTCCACCTGGCAAGGTGCAGACATATGGCATCAGAGGATATGGATGCTCAGTGTATTCCTGTAGAGCAGCCAGGCATCGTTTGCTCCGGATAATCAAACGCATTCTTCATTGGGAAACTGCAAAGCTAGAGCTTACAACTCCAGAAGATGAAAAGGGGAAGAGAGGTTGTTTAGGTGGCACATATAAAAGCTTTTTCTTGTTCTGTCACTGAAGCGTTCAGGTCCATGGGGCAACTCAGCTGCCTACTGTAAGAAAAATTGCTACATTTACAATTCAGATAGACACGTAAACTCTGAATAAACACATATATTTGGGGGAGTCAGCTAGAGCAGACAAGAACCACAACATCTTTTGAAGTAGGCCCATCACTGATAATTACGAATGTGAGATTAGCTACCGTCATTTATTCTTGTAAATAGTGTCATCTCTTCCAATTAAGATCAACTACTTGTATCTCCTCAATTGCTTTATTAGGATTGTTGTCAAGTTCTGCAGAAGCCTTAATTAAATAGTCATCATCATTATGGCTAGTTTCCCAAATGATCGAAGTAAATAATTTATATATGGGTTATAAGAAAAGGTTTTACTTACTGAAATACTGTATTTCAAAAACTTCCCAAGTGCCTAATTACAAAATATTTAAAATCCATCATTTAAACAAGTTACGCATTACAAAATAAACACTAAAACTGAACTAACTGAAATTTTGTTGCTTCAAGCATTTATATTTCTCCAAGTGACATGTAAAGTAAAATTCAAAACTGAATGCAGAAAATTTTGTAACTGAGACAATGAGCAAGAAATTAAGCATTTAATAAAAACTGAATTATTAAAAATATTTTATTATTTTAATCTCACAAATTAATTATATTAATGAATACTGGATCATACAAAGATGAAAAATAATAAATTGTGAAATCCAAGATACTGGGACTGAATACGCTATAACAATACATCTGTATCAATGAGCAGCATACTGAGATATCTTTTACTTTATGAAAATAGTTTTTCCAAGGGAAAATAGCTGTGAAGCTTTCTAACATTTATTTGTGGTCTAAATGTACCTTTTCCCATCCTCCATTCTCACTACTGTTAAAATGGTTCACTGATTTTTTTTTTAATTTACGTTAAAAAGTTGTATTACAAAAAGTTCTCAAATGACCTAGTTCTTCTAAAATGAGGCTATAATCCTTAATAATTTGCATTATTACCAACAAATATTTTAATGAAATTTTACATTTTTCTCTTAGTAAAGACATGTCATTCCCATTGCCCTTAATTAGTGTTATAGATGCTCTTTGAGGGAAGAATAAGTCCTTTATCTATACGTTCTGACTTTTGAAATAAAGAAGTCATAACCTTTTTGTGTTTCTGGTTGAGGTAACTGCAACCTAATTTCACTTAACGACTGTGGCAGATCAGAATCAAAACACGGGATGAGAAACATTGAAATTATGAACATGTTGTTGATTGATTTTCTAACATTAGAACTCAAAATTGAACTAAAATAAACATTATTAATGGTGTTATGCTGGGATGTGGTTTTTTTCTGTCTCTATATTAAACATGCGTCTTTTTTGGAATATATTAGTGTGTCCTGCCAAAGGACACTTGCTTTGCTGGTGCACTTACATTCGTAGTGTTTTGTAAGTTATCACTGATGTCTATTGAATGGAAGTGGAGGCCCACAGTATGCACCTCTTTACATTTAGTGAATCTATTTATAGAGCATAATAATTTGAATGTTGTGGCTCTTATAAAGTTTTACGAAAAAGTTCCAATTCCCACCTTCCAATTCTCATGAGAAGCTTGGACTATGAGATTTAAAAAGACCTCCAAGATATTTCTTCTTATAGTGTAAATTTTTGAATTTCTATGCTTGTTTTTTAACAGAATTAATTTCCTTTGAAGAGCAGGGACTTGTGTGCATGTGCACATGTGCTTAAAATTTTTTTTCATAGAATTTTCTAGCAGTATTGCAGAATAAAGGGAGTGAAAAAGATATTCTGAAATTACAAATAGAAAGTTTTTACCTTCAGCATCTTGACTGCCTAGTCAGTGTTACCAAAACAAAAGCAGGGTTGGAAATGAATTTTATTGAGAAGTTTCCGACTGAAAAAAAATCTTCAGTTTTGATTGATCTGTGAGACTATGATTTTGGCAACTTTTGTATACAGCTACTGAATTCTCATCATGAAATATAAGGCAAAGATATGTTCAAAAAGAGCTCCAGCTATAAAAGAGGGAAACGAAGATCATAATCTGGGGAAAACTGTTATGCCAGTTTGGAAGCAATAAAGTGACAAGTGCGTGTTATATTAGATATTACAGGAAACTTTCTGCTGAACAGGTTAATCAGCAAGACAGCTGAGAGTAAAACAAATGGTATAATTCAGTGTAGTCTGCGAGATGGATGCTGTTTTTTCTCTCTACCAGCCATACCTAGGACGTTTTCAGAGCAACAGTACAAACAAATATTGGAAGGGACTCTTTTTTTGTATTCATTTCATAGGCATCACACCACTTTAACTATGGCTGTACATTACAGAATACTAGATATAAAGCAATGTATGTTGAGGCAACCTGATCACTTTTTATCTCAGAGTCCTCTGAAAAATTGTCCTGAAATGAAATTCTGTATCTGGTACTGAAAGAAGTTTAGTCAAGCCAGTAATGGAGTGACCGCCTGTGCATTTATCTGGGAGTACAGGAATTCATATGGTGACCCTAAATGGGAGAAGTCAAAGAAAAAAACTCCTCAAAGCTAGAAGATCAGAAAAGCATCTGCACTATTTCCCCACACACCTAATTTCCTACTCAGAAGGCTAAAACATGCAAGTACATTAAACATCGCCTAGTGCAACTGATCATATTTCTGAGAAGTGTTTATATGTGATTACGAAAAACTAAGATTCAGCATTGCCCTGCTGCTCTTTGTGGCAGATATAGCTGGCTGAAAGGGTCATAGTGTAGGTATAATGTCTTCCATGTGTCTCGACGATTCTTCACTGTTATATGCCTTCTGGAACTGTGGCAGGGAGTTGGAAGTAGATATTATGGCAGTTCCCAGAGCTGCCCTAATGCGTCCCAGGGACTTGACTCTCCTAAGGAGTCGAAGAGTGAAAGGGGCACAAAACGATTCCTATGTGATTCCAGCTTAATCATCTGGAAGCCATTAATCCAATGATATTTCAAATAGAGCTACACAAACATTTGTGATTATATACTGTATTCAATAAATTATAATAAAATTTATGTCAATAAAAATGCTTGTAAAAATAATGCCAAATTTGGTGAACAGTTTCAGTCAGCAACAAAATGGAAAAAACAAAAAAAAGTATTCTTCATTTAAGGCTTCTTTAAAGAAAGATTTCATATTTTCATTTAAGTTAATATTACTAAGTTTAAAAGAAAGCATGATGGTTCTGTGGTTAAGAAGAACCAAAACCAAATAAACAATCCTTCCGAGTCAATCTAAAATGATCATTACCTCCCCCTACTTCCAGTTTTTCAGTCGTGTCAGTGAACCAAAACATCCAATTATTTGCTCAGGTCTAATTTCAAATATCTACCAGCTGGTACCAGTGATAATAATAGGAGAATGAAGAAATAATGGATCGGGATCAACACTACAAAAGAATCTCACGATTTATATCATAGTCCTAGCTGAATACCGTATTAAACATGTTGAGCAGATAGTTTTTTTTTTACATGTAGGTCAGGTGGAAAAAATCTTGCTGGTACACGTTCAGATTCGTTTCAGGCAATTGTGAGAATTTGTAGCAATATTTCTTTAGTTGTGAGGATCTTAGTGCGTCTGGGTTTAGACTGTGAATTTCTAATCTGTTTTATTTAGTCTCTCTAGCTTTTGCAAAATGACTAAGATCAGTGAACATATGCTTAAACAAAAATGTCAAAGACACCCTCTTTGGTGTTTGTGATTCCCTGCATACTGCTGGTTGCTAATTTGATCTTCATTGACTTGCTGTGATGCGGTAGACTGTGGCAGTGTAATATAGTCTGTGGACATTTGGTTTCTTGTTGACTTGCTGCTGAATGACTGCATCTTGCCACTAAACTCCACTATCACAGTCTCATTGCAACTGTAAAGGTAATTTAGAGAAGCTTTGTTTTCTTACCAGCAGCTGCACGTTTTCAGACAGCAGCACAATGTAATTCCAAAATGCAGTGGAAGAGTCGTGGAGAAACTAGTGCTGCGTGTACCCACTAGTAACATGAGCTTGCCGAGCTCCACACTATCCTACCTGAAGCACCAGGGATGCACGACTGCCTTATGGCACAGCAGAAAATACATTAATAAAGTAATCCTACATGCCACATGTTCAGAATAAAAATGGCCGTATGTAATAGCTTATCAGCCCTAATTAAGACTCATCAAAATTTATCTCTAAACAAATTCAATACACCATTTTATGGATACTATAAAAGAGTAGTCAGGCTGGATTAGAATATCTAGCCTATCTAACGTGATAAATGAGCAGAAGAAGATAAAGGAAGAGTGAAAGCAAGTATGTGTATAAAGTTTATCTTCTGTGAACATACCTTCCAAGCATCTGGCTGTTACTGGAGCAGAGGGTCTTCCGAGTCAAAGGTGGACATCTCACCTTTACCGCTGTATTCAGTAGCCACCAGTGGACTCTGGACTATCACAATCTCTTCTTGTATCCTGTTTTTCTTTGACCTCCGCATTATTTGCTGGAAATGAACTAGGAAGAGAAAGTAAAGCTGGTAACAAAAGAGACTTTCTTTACTTTGTTCCCTGTCAGTTGCCGGCATATATTGTTGCCGTGTTGTTTTGGCTTGTTATGTTCCATTCAACAAAATCTCTTGATTCTTTTAAAGCATACGCTTGTATCTTTCACTGGTCCTCATCGCACACACACGACGATCTGAAATGTGAGGATTTTAATTTTTTTTTTTTTACTTTTTTTTTTTTTAATGGAGAACTCTAAAGGTGGGCTAGCATTGTTAGGAGTCTTTAAAACAGCAGCTCTTCATCATCTAAGAAGATGTAAAAACAATATCTGACTACTACTCATGTATGGATAAGTTGAAAATTGTAATAAAGGAAGTAATGTTAAAGGAATCATTGTTCTCAAAGTAAATAGTAATAGGGAAAGAATGCCAGGGACACCTATACTGAAGAAAAACATTATGATTACCTTAATGCTGCTCATTTTTAATTAACTTCTTAATAAAACTCTAAAGGAAAAAATAAATTTTGACCATTCTTGAGCAAATTGGGCATCCTGGTCTCCTGTGATGTCTACGAAGCAGTCAGGTCATTCAGTAAACTCATCATTTCCGTGCAATTAGCAAGCTTGTTTTTAATACATTTAACTCCCAATTTTTTTTAAAAAAGGTGAATGTCTATGCCTTTTTTGTTCTCTGTAAATGTTAAGTGCTAACCCTACTGCTGTTTCAATCCTGGTAAATATCAAATGTCTGATATAAGGCAAGAGCGTGCTCTGTGATTCCTCTCTCCTGTGTATTTAAATGAATAGCAGGATATTAAAAATAAAAAAAAATCTTTCCACCTCATGCTTAAGTCAGTCCTTTGTTATAGGTAGCACTAAGTGTCTGATGTAGTTCTGAAGAATATATTTTTATGTTCTATGCTTAGAGCTATTAGCAGAACTCATATTCAGAAAACCTGGCTCAGCTGCAGATCCCACACCTCATGTAAATTTTTCAGAGGAAAGTTTGCCTGAATAAGGAGTGAACGAATGAGAATCCAGACCACTTCTTTGCCCCAAATGAATATGCTCTTTAGAAACTGAACAGAAGAGATGTTTATATGCAATTGTGCTAAATGCAAGGAAAAAAAAAACTACTTGAAAAGACCTAATATAATCCTTTTAAAATTTTCAAGATCTGTTCTCTAGGAAAACACTTATTTCTGTAGCCAAAGTGTATTTTGGTACATCAGCTTATCTGTAATAAATCTTGATTATTTCTTCAACACAAGGTAATAGAAATACTTTTTTATGCAAAAAGACAAACATTCACTATGGGAGTGTTACGCACAGCCTATAGAGCAGGTCTTATAACTGAGCAAAATGAGTTCCATTTTTTGTATAGTGTCTCAAAAAAGTTCATAAGCAAGAAGCACATATGTTGTGATCATGGTTTACCTTTTTTATTAAAACAACTGCAATCTACCTAGAATGGCTGCAGGTTATAGCCATATTTAATCTTCTTAAAATATTGCTATCAAGCAAATATGCTAAAACGTAAAAACACCATTCGTCTCTCTCCATCAAAAAGATATGATTATTCAATGGCTTGATGCTAAAAAAATGATAGCTGAATCTTAAGAACACGCTGGAAAGAGTAAATGAAATGGCAGCAGCAGATTTACTTTTACAACTGAAAAAAATGTCACATATATTAATGTCAACAACTGGAATTTTACCTCATTAGGCAATTTCTGATCTAAGGCTCTGATGATTATTCTAAGCAGAAGAAATATGCTAATTATCCACTCTGAATGTAGAAGGAAAAAAGGTGTAAAATCTTCCTTTAGCCGTGTGACCATGTACTAATTGCATGTCATGTGTCAAAATAATGCAACCCACTTTGCCTAAAGCAATTAGACGTACAGAACTCTATTAATGAAGCACTGTCTGTCACTAAAAATGTTTTCAGAGCTATAGTTGAAGATTAAAATATTAACTTCTCAAATATTTATGATAGTTACTGACAGCATTTCAAAATGTTACTTTTAACAAAAGTATTTTATGCAGCTCAAGTTTTAATTTGGATTTTATATTCAAAGACATTATTAACATATGGAAGTCATGTGAATTTTCTATGATCTCCACTGAGACTGCTTTACAGAAGGTACATTAGCTCCTTGAAGTTTACATCACCTTTTTCTATTCTAATGTAAACTCTTTCAGAACAAAAAAATATGTTAAAAACTTGTCTTTTTCTTCAAAAGTCGTTTGAAAAAACAGAAAGGGAAGGTTGGAGGTTCTTATTGTGCTCTACCTATGAACGTGAAAGAAAATGGCCCTTCTTGTGACTATATCATTTAGCTCTCTCCTTCCTTTTAGGATCATTGGTCATCTATGTTCATGAGCACAGAGATTATCCTTTCACATACCCTTATGCACTAGGAAGTCAAGGATATATGTTGGCAAGCTGTTTATCGAATCTATCACACATGCTGAGGAGGAGCAGACTATTCCATTAAAAAGTGTGATGCCTGCTCTGTATTACCACTGCTCACCAAGCTGCTTCTGCAAGGGTTTTGCACAATTGCTCCATGAGCAACACAAATCTGTAGCATTTTAAGTACAGAGAGGACTGTAGAGCAGAACTGAGGTCCTTCTCTGTTTGCCTATATTTTAAAGTGTATTGAACACTGCTTAAATTACTGTTATATTATAATTTGTGGTTCCATTTTTAAAGTTAACTAGTTTTTTGGCTTTTATCCTACATCCCTAATTTGCAAGAAAACAACCCCCAAAACTTATTCATGCACTTGCCCCAGTACACTCTACAGGAATATTTATATCCATAGAAGTTGAATGGACAAGCCCTTCATTTATGTTCCATATGGAGACTGAGATGAATACTGTGATACCTGAGGATTTATAGCTTTACCAGGACTATGCAGGAATGATACCACTGTAATGCCATGGAATTATTGCCATTCTGTTGTGCCAAAAAATCAGCAAATAAAGAAGCCATGTTATTAGCACCGCATCATTTTCTAGTACCATGGTGGTAAAAACTGACTGCTATTATGTACTAGTCCTGCCACTGCTTTTATGTTTGGTAAGGGTATTGCCTTGGTTTTGGAGCTATTACAGTCTATAGGAATCAATTATATGTACTTGAACTAAGAAGGATTTACTTGCTAACTGTAATGGCTCTGAAAGAGCCATTATGATCTGTCATGTCAAAAATGCACATGTGCCTACAGTAGGTACAAACAGAGCTGTGCGAAGAGTTTCATACATAAAGCGAGCCATTTTTATTAGCTTCTCTGACAAAACAACGCAAGCATTTGCTGCTGAAGTACTTTCACAACTTTTCATAAAAAATGGAAAGGAGGTCCTGCCATTCCTCTGCCTTGTGCTTTGCTAAAGGAAAGCCTGTGTGTTGCGTGAGAGGGAATCAGGAGACACATTACTGAAGAGCAAAGCTCAATGAATCCCAGTGTTTTGGAGATAGATGAAGCCAGTTAAAAGGGGGGAAAAAGTGAAATAAATAGAAGGGAAGACTTCATCAAGTAAAAGGGAGCAAATGTGAGCTTGCTACCATTATATACATCCATGAAAGGGATATGATAGCTCCTTGTTAAGAGTGAGCAAATAGGTTACACCCCGACAAATTTAGTCATGGTATAGATGCATGTAGAGAACATCAGAACATCTTGGGCTCAGACTGAAGTGTAAATGGGGCCAGTGAGAATAAGCTTTCCTGTGTCTGTGCTGCAGGATAGATGCAATTCATAGTCTCAGTTTCCTCATCATCCAGATGTCCATCATACATATGTACATCCATATGTATGGCCCCAAGCATATCTGCCCAGCAGGGCAGACGTGTCTGAAATGAAGTTTGGGAGCAGTCATGCTGGAGTGAATGCCAAGAGCATGTGGGGAGCACCATGCAGCCCACCGTGACCCAAGTCGGTGTTCTGCTTGCACCAGAGGCAGTTATAGCAGGGGGTGCGATGCAAGCGCTGCGATCACCTGCACAACTGAAAGAAAACCTCATGTAACACCTGGATCAAGGAGAGCAGGGTCATGTGATAGGAGCCTTTTATCACACAGTGCTCACTAAACTATTTCTAGCCACATTATTAATTTCTGCCTGTAAAATTTCCTACATGGGCAAATGAAGGCAAGATGGTTGTGTAATGAGATTCGGTTCGTAGTTTGGGAAGCAGTGGCGGTAAGAGGGGAGTGATCATCTGCAATGATATTTTAGTGATGACCCTCTTTATAAACATGTTTAGATGAACAGATCTTCTAAATTAAAACAGGCAAGGCCATATTCTTACAGTAAAATGTGGACATCATTAGAGTATTTTATTTAAAAAAAAAACCAAAAAGGCGTTAAAAACGGGTCTATAATTCATGATGCCCACTGATGTATTACTATTGCTTTCTAATACAGAGCTTCATGACGTAGTTTTATCCTTGGTTTTACATATCTTTTTTTACATATGTACATTGCTTTAAATAATTATGCCAAAGTTGATTGCAGCACTTTGCCCAAAATACTCTTTGTCAGGTACAGGGTGAAGAATGGTCTACGGTGGAATAGCTGTGTGGTTTGGAAGTTGCTTGTTTGTTTATTGGTCTAATTTGCAGTAACGCAGGAATGCTATTTAGAATGCAGCAAAAACCTTTCGATCCCAAACGAGCATGTCCAAAAAAAGAAACAGAGATTTTACTTTTAGCTCATCTTCAGATTCACAAGGGACAATAAGAGAGATTCATTAGGACATTTGTTACTGTCATCTGCCATGATTCAAAATGAAATACTAAATGTTTCATGGACACAGAAAAAGAGCAGTATTTGTCTTTGTGTTGGCTATGCAAAGACTGTATGGCTTTCAGCCTCCATACAAGAGGTCTGATGGATGAAAGGGGGAAGGGTGTGCCATCTGAATGATGATGGGCTAATATCATCACCCTCTTGTCAGCTGTAATAGGCTTTTCCTCACAGAAATAATTCATAAAACCGCTACATTATATTCTATCCCTGACAGGCCCTATCTATCCTGCAACCCAGCAGGCTCACAACTAATAAGAAAATATGTGGTTCAGGAACCCTGAAAAATTAAACAGGTAGTTTATGAACAATTTGTTTCATGGGGATGTTTATTATGTTTATTAAATATTGAGCCTTTAATGTTTTCCCAGTACAGATGATATCATAAAAATGCTGACTTAAGCCTCAGATGTATTCTTAGAAAGTGGCATTTTATAGCTCTTGTAGTACCCAGTAAATAACTAAATTGCAGTGGTTTATATGTGTACACAGAACAGAATTTATAGGGAGTAAGTATCTTTTTATCGTGCATGTGCAGTGTATTTAATATATTCCTCACAGACACATGCAAAATACCAAAATATTGATCACGTTCTTTCATTTAAATGAAGTTTTGTGAAGACCAGTATTTCAGAGCCCCGACTAGGGAAGGTCAAGCATTTGTTTTATTGCTTGTACTAAAGGAGAAACACTGAGCTTGGTGTTTGAAGTGTCAAGGCAAAAACTCTGTAGACTCTGAGGGTGAACTTAACCAGGTATACTGCTTTGTAGGTATAAATTTTATAGAAATTCTTTAGACAGGTTCTTAGTATAGGAAAAAACAGGATGAAATAACTCAGGCTAAAGCATTTATGCTACTATGTCTTTCCATGGAACAAGTGAGTTGTGCCAGAGTTTGGTGTCCTTGCGCAGGGCAGATTTCCTATTGCTGGACAGATTGCAGAATTGGGTCTGGAGAAGACCTTGAGTGTACAGAGGAAGCATAATGCACAACCACACTCTTTCCATGTCCATACTTTTTTATTCCAACTTCTTTCTTTGGAGTTTATTGAATAATTGATAATTCTGCAGCAGGTATGAAAACTGGCAAGTGGAAAACTTCCATTCTTAATGAATTTGTAATAATAAATAATGCTTATGATATTAAAAAGCTGTATTCCACAGACATATTACAAAGAGCATGTGCATGACATGATTTACAAAAAAATTGTACAGATCTTTCATTAAGCCTTTCAGGAATCACAAGCTGTTCTCATATCCTTTTATTCCTGGGAAGAGGGTAGACTCTGTCATAAAGAGTAAGATCACCAAACACACAGACAGAAACTGTCTAGAATCAGCATGACTTCTACAACGGGAAATTCTGCCTCTCTAACCTGCTGGAGTCCTGTGAAGGTTTCAGTAAGCACGTGGATTAAGAAGATACAGAGGGCGTAATATATCTGGATTTTCAAAAAGCCTTTGACAGGATTAGTAAAGAAACCCAGTTATCACAGGTGGTGTTGTTAGGTGTTCCAAAAGAACAGGAATCAAAGAGTAGGGCTTTTTGGTCGTTTTACAGGATGGATAGTTTATTTTCAGCAGCAAGGTCCCTGAGGGATGGACACTGACACTGGTTTTATTAAATATTTTCATCAATGACCTGGAGGAGAGAGTGTACAGTAAAATCTCCAAGTCTGAGAATGATATCAAGGTATTCTGTGTGGTCAAATGTCATTGCCAACTAGCTGAAGGAACTTGAGAGCTGAGAAGAAAGCTGGCAAAACTGAGCATAGAAGGAAGATGGCAAAAGAGTTTCAGTGTAGATAAATTTAAGGTAATGTATCAGGTAAGAATAATCTGAGCTGTGCCCTGTGATGCTGAACTCACAATGAACATTCAGAACTCAGGAAAGGCGTCTTGGAGTCATCCTTGGCAAGTCTCTGAGGTCATGAGCTCAGTGTGCAATAGCAGTCAAAACCAAGAGAATGCAGAATATCAACAGAAAAGGTTTTTAGAACAAGATAGAAGATATAATTTTGCTGCTATATAAAACTGTGCATGTGCCTAGATTTTTAGCACTGTGTGCAGTTCTGGTCTCCATGTCTCAAGCAAGATGCCATGAAATTGGAGGAGGAGCAGAGGAGGCAATTAAAATAATCAAGAAGGTGGATCAACTGCATATAGAGAGGCTGAGAAGGCTGCGATTGAAAAGATGGCTGAGGGCAATTTTGGTCAAGGTTTATAACCAAGTGGATAATCTGAATCTGGAACTATTCAACAAGTTCTACACAATATAAGAGCAAAGACCACTCGCTAAAAACTAGAAGGAGCCATCTAAAAGCAAATAAAAGAAAGTACTTCTTAGTGCAGAGAGTAGATAGCTTTAGAAACTTGCTTCCATAGAAGGCTGTGGAGGACAGACAGTATAAACAGGTTCAGAAAGGACTTAGAAAAGCAACAGGTCCACAAGTGGCTCTTACAAAAACTAGGCAGGGACATACCTTCTAATATCCCTAATGCAGCAGTTCTGGACACTGGGGGAGTATGAGAGGGATTAACTGTACAAACTTGTGAGCTTGTGTGTTGTCCCTAATAGTGTCTCCCATGCTACTGTCTAGAGACAAAATACTGGGCTACACTGACCATGGGTCTGAACCAGTAGGGCTCTTCTAATGTTCTTAACGTGTCTTAATTTTGTTCCATGTGTCTAATTTTCTTCTCACTTACATTTGTGTAGTTTCAAAGACTTCCGTGTTTTCTCTGTTACTTTGTATCTGTGTATATAAAAGGTGGATCAGGTCTCCTCTCCTCTGTTTCATATACACACAGTTTTAAAAGTTGTGCCCATATCCATAGATACAGAGCACAAAACCTGAAAATCCAGGTAAAGAAAAACGTGTCAGAACAAAGAGACCAAAACTTTTAACTCGAAGACTTAAGCCTGAAAAAACAATGTACCTTTTTAAGAACCCTTGCAATTTCTTTCATTTTTCACTGAAAAATATTTGTTTATTCTTTGCTTTTACAAAGGCTTGGCACACACACCACATCTTTTGAACTTCAGGAGTAAACAATAAAAGCTGTTTCCGTGTTTCACCCCCCCTTCCCACTCAACTCAAGCATCTTTCATTTCTTCACTAATGGAGCTGGAAAAAATCTCTTGTTATGTGATATCTTTATAATGAATTTTTCAAACAGAAATAAAAGAAAAACTGTGTCATTTATTATTAACTATGAGCCACATGGCTACCTGGCTATCTCTAGATCATGTAAACTTATTGCTAGAGCAAGTCAGACACAATCCAGTTATAGTGGTTGGGTGTCAGGCAGTATGTCCTCTTCTGAAAGAAAAATCTTTTATCTTATCCATTAAGGAGCCAACAGGCACATTTGGGATACTGATTCCAAGCTCCATTTCATAATTCACTCCACTTTTTTATGGAACTTCAACTACTGCTGAAAGTCAGTAAGACCTGTATTGGTCCTTCTCCGATGACAGTCACTTTTCTGAAGCAGTGGCTCCCTGCTGATCAAAGGTGGCTGTGTTTGGCATCGGGGACACCATGGAAGGGCGCCGTACATCTTACCTGCTCAACTCAGTGGTGCAAACCGTGACATCTGCTGTCCATCTCTGTGGGATGCCCTCCAGGCAGTCTGTGTGCTGAGCCCTTGTGGTGCTGATGGTCGTTCCACAGCTGGAGCAAGCCCAGCTCTGGGGCTCACACCACAGGGCCGTGTGCTGCTCTTCAGCCACACGTGCAGGAACATCAGTCTTGTAGCATGGTATGTGTGTGATGTGCTGTGACGTACTTGTGGGCCCATGTTGTGCTGTGTCACTGGTATAAAGAAGTACCACTTTCATTGGCAGGCAGTTGGAAGCAATTAATTACCCATGGATGGCATGTACAGCTGTTGCTTATGTATGGAAACAGAAGAGAAATTAGATTTAATTGGTTTAGCATAATGAAGGAAGGGGCATTTATTTTATCATAGCTTTTGTAAACTGAGACACTTGATTTTAATTTTTATCATTTTTTTGGAAACAGTTGGGCAAAATTCTCTTGATGATGAAAAAATTGCAGAAGAACAAAACCTGAGGATACTCAATTGCCTTATTAGAAATTTGCAGGATCAGAGCAGGAACAGATATGTTAGACTAACGAATGATTAAATTAAATATTTTACTATGTATGACCATTGGTGCCATATATGCATCGTAAAGTAGCTGTACATGTTTTTTTAGAGAAATTCAAAGTCCAGATTTCAACAGGAAAAACTGATGTAAATTATTAAATCACTGTTGTGTTGTCAGTTATATTGGACCTCCTGACACAAAATGACAGTGAAGAGAAAAATGATTATATCTGTATGTGGAATGTAAACACGTTCTATAAGTACAAACCTAATCCTATTGCAACATATCTACAAAGGAATGATATTAAACAGCTCATGTTTGACTGGATTCTACTCACAATTTTCCTGAAGTAAGTAGGAGGTTAAATACATATGTTTCCTTAGCTCAGGCCAGCATAATAAAGAGAAAAATTTAGTTCCATGTGTCCCTAACATTTAGCTCATTAATATTTTTGAAAATACTCCTTGTTAAGAGGTGCTATCCGTGTACAAAGTATTGCCATGGTGTTATAGCTAATAAGCATTATAAATAAACATCTTTCTACATTACTGTCAATTTGATGTTCACTTTCTAATTATTTAATGTGAATAAGTGCAATATAATCTGCATTCATGCAGTGCTCTTTTTTGAAGGCATGTTCTGTAGCCCTGTAAAAATTATTGCAAACTAATGTTTGTGATGTAATGCTAAGTTTATTTCTCACATTCACAATTAAAGAAAAAATATCTGAGTTCATACTGTGCAGCTGCATGCCATGCTGCTTACAGGGAGACTGATGTTAAAACACTGGGGAAAAAATAGTTTCAAATTATTCTGAATACAAACATTTCCCAATTGATTTACATATTATATCCCCTTTCAGAAAGCCAAATATTTATTTTTTTTTTTTTTTTAAGAACAGCATCTTGTAAATGATTATGACACCTCATGGACCTGTCAGGCTGAAAGTAGCAATCTATGAATGTTTAAAAGAAACATGAAAAAAACTGAAACGCCAATGAGTGTTTCAAAATCAGGCTGCTCAGCTGAGAGTACCTTCCCATGTAGTCTTCCGCAAAAGAGAATGGAGTATTTTGGTAAATAATAGCCATAAACCATTTAATTGTTACCATGAGGGAGGGAGAGAGGGAGGGAGCGAAGGAATAAAAGAAGAGAGAGAGAGAGAAGGAGAGGGGGAGAAAGCGAGAGAGAGAGAGAGAGAGAGAATGCTGTTTCAGGATTTGGGTTGGTTTTTTTGATTAAGTTTGTTTAAAAATTTCCACCTGACATTTTTCATAGACAGGGCCAAACCCATTCCTCTGAATTTGCGGGGGAAAAAAGAAATCAAATCTAGATATGAAGTTCAGTGATGTCCTCTTTCTCAAAAATAGCCCAGGAAGAGAAACCCCGAACCTCTGGAAAAGATCAAAACCAGAGTGTTCTTTTGACTGCAGCTAAAATGTTCACATAGTTCACTCCACTATCCAGTGAGACAGAGAAGTGTCAGCTGCTGCGTGTGCTGATATAGATGTCAGACAGGTGTAAAGTGTAGAGCAAATACTTCTGAGAGGAAAACAGTTTCAGGCAGATGCTGTAAATGATTTACTGAATTAGAAAAAAAGTAACATTTTAGTAAAAGCCTAAGTTCTGCGTGCATAGATCTAGTATTTGATCAATTGATTTTGGCAGCTTTTTGAAATTACTTGTACTGAAAGAGAAGTATACTCTGTAAACTAATAATGACCTCTGGGTGATAAACAATACGTTCTACAGAAAGTTTGTGTAAACACAGTTAATGTAGAATTGCTTACTGAAACCATAAACTGATGACAGATATTTTCATTGTGAACATTTCTGTATATCAGAGTGTTGTGAAAAAAGCATGCCATCTAAAGCCACTAATTTACTTTATTTACCTTTTTAAAAAAAACTCAGATGCACTTAGTAAAAGCAGTGTGTACCTGTCTGTCAGCAGCGCAGCCTTTAGCGCTTATTCACCTACTGTTCTGCAGAACACATGCCTGGAGCAGCTGGCAGACACGTTCAGGGAAACAACTGGTCCCTGTCAACACCACTGAACGTTCTGAGGCCGAGCAGGCACTTAGAAAGTCACAAATAAAGACCAGTGTTTTGTTTTGCCAATAGCCTGGTGTGTTTTCCCCTCCTCTTTTGTTCAGAATGCGCAACACCATTAGAGGAACCTGATTAGAACAAAGGAACAGGGATCACTGTAACAATTACGATAGAAATGAAAATGCATAATAAAAAACAAACCCCAAAATCAGGAAAATAATGCCAGGTGAAGATGAATACACATCCGCTGGGAACAATTATATAGCAGATGCATCCAAAAATTCATAATCAACCTATAATTTGACATGTTCCTAGTAATGTTATTCATTGCATTTGCAAATAATTCATCACAGGTGTTGTGAACTAAAATGGCATGGAAGATCCTTGTGTTATTCACTGGGACAAGAGGAAATGTCCACTTTGTAAACACACATTGCATCCAATTTTATAAAATGGTTTTGTCTTTTGTTGTGTAAATCCTTCTGCCACACCGGATAAATCAGACACAGGGAAACCGCTTTCTTTCCAAAGCATATTTATTCTCACTAAAGGAGTGGTAAATATTCTGTTATCTTACTTCCCTTTTGTATTTTTCTTCTTTTTTCTCAAAAACAAAGCACCTGATTTTGCAAGCTCTTGTTTATGTTGTTAGTTTCACTGATTTCAGTTACTTCTTGCATGCTTCCAATGTTGCAGATCTTGTTCCTCTGAGCTCGTTTTTAATAATCAGATCCTCTGTCAGGGGCAAATCCTGTTCATTCAAGTATAGCACCATTGTTTTAAAAAGAAACATATATGCATGAACGAATGGAGCAGGGGTTGACGCAGGATATTTTTTCTGTACTCCAGCTCAAGGCTAAACCCTTATATAAACTTTTTGTTTCTTGCTTCAGGGTTAATTCTTCAATGAAGTTTTGGGGAATTTTAATTCTGCAAGTAGTACAAAATCCAGTCATCAGTAGAAACTAGCAAAAGGCAACATTTCATTCCAGGACAGATTTCATAAATATTGACAAAACAAATACATCTACTTTTCTCTTCTAGTCTGAAATTCATCAGACAAATTCCCTATCTTTATTACAAATCTTTGTTGCAATAGTATACCAATAACTGAGTAGCCCTTGATGCCCAGCAGCGCTGATTTTAATCCTAGTGTTGTGTGTCAAATAGAGCCTTCAAATACATATCTAAAGATTAACACACCTTTGAAAAAGAATTAATTGGTAATTTGTCCTGGCCTGGGTAATATATGAGGCATTCCAATCCTCTTTTGCCAGGAATTTCAGATCACTGGTGTAAACTTTGTTTTTTCAGATGATTTTTGAATTAGAGACTGGTTGCTTCAGGTTGTGTGAATTATTGTTTTTTGTTATGACTTCTCCTTGCTACATTTGGCTGCTACACCAGATGTAGAGCGTTGCTGTGCAGCAATGCGATAGCACTGCACAGTTTCGCATCTGACCCCATCACAGCCCACCTGGGTCCACCGTGGCACCCACAGCACGTGCCACCTGGGCAGCTGAAGAAGACGACTCGCAGGACCTTTTTTAGCGTGGTGCAGTTGGTAAGAGCTGTTCTTTAGGCCAGAGACAGACAACGTGAAAGCAAACAAGGCTAACTCACAGGTTAGAAGCTTCCACTGAGGAAACCAGTCAAACTAATTAGCAAAAGAACTGAATTCCAGTCTCCCCACTGCCAGGTGAATGTTGTAATCATGAGGCTAAGAGTGACATTCAGTCCCTGGGTGAGAAGTATTGCATGAAATCTGGAGAAGATTCAGACGAACTAAAATTCTCAGCTCCTTTTGGAAGAATATATGGTTTGAGGCATAAGGAACCTGTTGAAGTGACAGGGCACTGAAAACAATTGTCTGCCCTGGATGACTGCACAAATTATCAAATGATTGCTTTGGTAGAATTGAGATGCCATCATTGACATTTCTGTAGGTGGGTGGGTTTTGATTGTGAGGAATAATTTCCCTTCACCTCCCACCCTTAGTCTTTTGAAGAAAGGGGCTACAAATCTACTTTGAGGTACATATTTCAAGCTAAGACCCTTCAGTGGAAGAAGAGACATACTTCCTTGTAAGACACCAAAATATGGATTGAAAAAGGGCTGGTTTTCAGAGAAACTACCCTCAGAGATGAGGGGTATGTATTAGCATACAACAGGTCAGAAAGCCCAAGTGTCTGCTTCAGGCTGGTGGACTTTGCTAATAAGTAGCTGTACAATGTTGTACAATCCTGGCAGTAGGTTCTTCAGGTAAGAACTTGAAAAAATTGATGAAAGAACAAGTGACAGTTGAAAATTTTCTTCAGAATTATTCCTCTGCTCCCTGGGGCTGCTGGTCACCAGTTTACATTACTCAACTAAATAACATTCAACTGCTGAAACTACTAACCTTAGCTCCTGTTATGATTAGTCAGGGTATGACACCATCTCCTTGTGCTGGTGTCACCAGTTTTCTACAAATGAGGGCAGGAGATACTGACTTGAAATTAGCAAAGCTGGCTTCCCAGTAGCTGGATGACTCTTATTGATCATGGAGATGTTGAGAGAAACTTTAAATTTTTTCTACCTTCTTAGGGAACAGAGTGGTGCTGCTAAAAGATCCTCATTTTTTTTCAGAGGAATAGTTGCCGTCTTCAAACATCTCTTCTTCTTTAGAGTTAGTTTTAAAAGAGAGCCATCAGACAGTGGGAACATGCTAACATAAACAATTTTATGGGCAAAGCACTCTAAATTGATACATTGATGCTGCAAGGATGCAGAAGTAAAATATTAAAAAAAACCACAATGGTTAATGAAAAGCTTGTAAATATTACAGTGGAGTAAAGTGGGAAGATGAAACTTTGATCATGAAAGCTCTGACAGGTTTTCCTCTTCTGTAGGATATGATTCTATAACATAGCAAGCTATTGTCCTGCAACTAGACTGTAAGCAGCCAGTATTCTTACCTGCTGAACTCAGCCAGGGTCCAAAAACATACTGTCTGGCTGCAGTACCAAGATCCAGCTTTAAGATATTAAATCATGAAGGACTTTTATGTAAGTGTCCCTCTCTACTGAAACCTGTCATGAAACAAAGGGAGTGCCCTATCTCTTTTAGGAACCGTACAGTATCATTCCATCTTGTTTCTTTGTAGGGGAAACAAATGACAGCCGGTGCTAGGATACAATGTAAGATAGCTACAGCCTAATTTAAGGAAACAAAAATGGAAAAAGGAAAATGGAAAAAGGAAAATGGAAAATGGAAAAAGGAAAAAGGTGGGGAGGCAGGGTAGGGTAGGGGAGAAAAAAAAGAGAAAATAAGAAGCTGGACCAGGTTTCTATTCATGGACATACTTACACTGACAGTCCCCCTTTGCATTACTTGTCTGTTTCCTCTTTATGTATGCGATGATTTTTTTATATGAAGATGTGCAGAGTGACAGTGCACCAAAGTTTCACAATAGCAAAGGTATTTGCTATTGATTAGTCGCCATCTAGTACAGGTAATATTTTTGTTTGTTTGTTACAAATGTTTTAGTTGATGAAATAAACGCCAGTGTTTTAACGTGGCCAAACTATGAAGATTGTCTGAAATCCTTTTTTGCAATTTGTGTGTGAATACTTGCAAATATGGACATTTAGAGAAGTCAGGTTTGGTTCAAGAACATTAAAAAAGGTGAAATATGCTGGATAATGTATCTGTAAGGAATAGTTTGGCCAGTTCCAGTTGTATGTCAAAGAACTCCTTTAGGGGTCACACAATAACTCTTTTATTCCATGTGGTATGCTCTATCATCATGTAACTCAGCAAATTATGTGCATTGCTATTCCATTTACTTGTCTGGAAGCAGAAGAAAACATCCATTAAAATTCTCATCTCGCTTTTAGTATTTTTCTTTGGTATATTACAAATAAATAAATTAATGAAATGTAGGGAGAAATGGGGAATATACAAATATTAAGGTTTCATTGTAGGTATTGCAATTATTGCAAACTCTTTTTCCCTCTAACTCATCATCTATAACAAAGCTATCATTACATTTGCATGTTGTATACTGTAACTACTTCAGGGCAATATGTCAGTAAGCATCAGTTTCTAAGTGACTACAGTTGAAATCATTCTCAGTAAATCTTCCATTGAATCTTTTAACTGCAGTGCTAATAATGCTGCATAAAGTGTCATCTTTTATACTTTTTGAAAAACTAATCAACTCACAATTAAAGATTTGGTGAACATACACCACCACTTGTAACAAATAAATACAGCCAAAGGACAGTGGCATTTAGGCTTACATTTTTCTAAATAATATAAATAAAGAACAAGGTAAAAATAAAGTGACTGTTTATACAAATGACTGAAGTGTATGAAGACAATTCATTTGGTTTATGTTTTTATCATTCTTGCATGGAAAAGAGTTCATGTTTCGGGTATGAAAGAAGTTATAATAAAAAGACAATGAAGGAAACAAAACAAAATTAAGGGACTTCCTATTTACACACCCTCTTCCCACCCTCATTTGCCCAAATTATATCTGACTCAATCCCAGATAAACATCCTGTCAGCACTTCCCCCACAGGTAGGGTGACCTCCTCCTGGATGTGAAGAATGACGTCCTCTGCATGTGCTGTACCATTTGGCTTAAGTCCTTTCAATTTTGCCATTGTGGACAGTAACATAATCTGTCAGTTCTTATGCCAGGAGACGTCTCCTTTTCTTTTACCCCTGTACAATAGTACAAAACTTCTCTGCAAACTCCCCAATGTTTAAAAGAACTTCCTCAATTTTATTTTCTATGATTTTTTATAACCTTCTACTCTTATTTAAAGCTGTAAACATGGGGTAGATAAATCATTCCTGGCAATAATTTTTGGATTACAACTCAATAAGCATTTTTATTGAGTTGGATATCTACAGCAAAACAAATATGGTGTGCTCATAAATGGAAACGAAGTCAGCACTCTATTTTATGCTTCATGATACCAAATAACCACAGATATATTGGAATCTATTTCTTCCAGGATAGTTTTAGCAGAGCTCTTTTAGGTGGTATATCATGCAATACTGCTAATAGGTCTCATCTGTGAGTTTCCTGTTGTTTCGCCAGAGGAACTCTCCTAATTCAGTTTTAGTTGTTTCTCCTGAGTTAGATGATTTGAGTAAATGAGTTTCTTGGGACACATTTCTGTATTCTTGTATTTGTGGTCACTAGAATATTTAGTGCCAGTTCAACATAAGTAATATAGTCCAAGAATTCCCTCTCTCTCTCTAGAAAAGGACGTATCTGGCCTTCTGAATTTCTTTTTCTATAGTAGAATATTTATTGTCATTATAAAAAAGACATAGACTGCCTAAGCCAATGGATATGTGTGAATACGAAGCATCTGACTAAGCTCTGAGGATATGAAAAGCTCTTCTCTTCTTCTTTTTTTCATCCCTTTTTCCTTCCTCCACCTGAACTGTTTCAAATTTAGAAAGAAGCACAAATAATAATTTTCAATATAAATAAAAGAGCTTAGGCTTGAATTTTCCTTCTTCAGTCTCATCTTTATCCCTGTGGTATCATGTCTGGTGCACTGTTATCTCCATTCACTGCTTTTCTTTTGTTGGCAGCTTTGTTAATATCTAGTATTCCACAGTCCTTAGCAAGCCAACTACACAAATGCAGCAGTCTGCCTTGTTGTCTCCAGTGGTGTCTTGTATAAAGATGTTTAGTATTAAAGGCCTTGAGCCAAGAGGTCCATAAAGGAATGAATATGATTTGGTATAAAAGGTAAAGGTGATAGGGAGGGATCTGTAAGACGAAAGAGGTAGTATAAGGTGGTAGCTATTAAGGATAGCTGGGCAGAAGGCAGCTGCAGGGGGAACCTCCTTGGAAGGTCTAGTGAAGAACCAAAGAGTGGGGATGACATATCCCAAAGAGATTAAGGCAAATGAAATCCTAACTAAGGACCATGTGCAAGATAAATGTCTTTATCTCCAGCAAGATTAAATTTTGAAAGTTGATTGTGATGGATTTTTTGAATTTAACTCATTATTTGGAGCAGAAGATCGTAGTAACAGGTTATTCAAAACTGCATATGACATTTTATAACACTGGAAATGCTGTAAACACATAATTGACTGGGATTTATCTTTGTTTCTCTTATATGGAGGATCTTGAAATGGTCCATAAAAATGGCATATTATCATAGATTGTTTGAAAAGATGTTTTAAAAAAGTTATGAAAAAAAGTATATAATGCCTCCTTTTGTTTTATTTTTTCTCCACCCTCATTGACTTTACATCTTCAAGCAAGAACATACAGTTTTCATATCAATAAAAGGACAAGACATTGTCCCCAGTTAGCAGTTAATGAGCTTTATAGTCATTAATCTCTATCTGATATATCCATAATGCCTATTATCTGGAGAATTATCTAGGACATCAGCAAATTTCTTCTTGAGCTCAGTAGATTTTCTAACAAAGGCTGTAGGAGTTTATACATGCACTTTAATCTAATACATCCTTATGCTTAAAAATTAAAGAATTAGAGTGGTGTCAGGAAGCAGAATTCTTCCTGATCTACTTCTCTACTTAGAGGACTTTGCAGTTGCTATAGAGAGCATATAGCAGTGGGAATAATCTTTTCCTAAATGCCATTGCTTGCTGTGATCATACCCTAACAAAAGCGCAGTTCTTATACTGCCTGTGACCTGCCAGAATGCTACTGAAGTATTGTGTACATCAAAGATATACTAGTTGACCAGACTTCTATGGGTGCAGTAAGTTGAGCCACAAATTCAATTTGATAAGTATATAAACTCTTTGTTTACTTTTCACAGCTACTCTTTTATGATATTCTTTGTTTCTCAGAATGTTTCTCAGAATGTTTATAGGTTCATGAACACCTGCGCACATGTACTTTATCACACTTACCTTTTCAAGTCCTTCTCTTCCTCATGAATATTTCAACCATGCAGACAGAAAGAAAAAATACCATGTTATTCAAGTAACCAGTAACATCAAAGAATAACAATAGGCAAAAATAATCAAAACTATAGTCATAGTAGGCAATTCATGACAAACCGTAAGACTTAAATTGTTTGCGTAAAAAAGAGAAACAACTCGGAATGAAAATCACTTCAAAATCACAAAATCCCTATTTATATAAAATTTGTGAACTGAAAAGTAGCTAAATTTATTTAGAAAAAAAGAGTTGCTCAAGTAGTTTACGTAGATGGAGTAGTTCACCAAGCTCTAACAGCGATGCAAATAATTTTCAGTATCCAAAGCTTTAAAAGTATTCAGAGATCAGGTATATCTTCCCCGTTGATATTTGTCTAGTACAAAAGAGATATTCCTAAAACACACATAAAACTAGAATGAAATCATATGTAAGCAAAGCAGCTCAAAAAACAGCTCAAAAAACAGCAAATAATATCTCAATCTTCCTATATTATTTTTTAGTCACTGTGCCATAGCATGAGTAATTTTGAAACTGCAACATTCCATTTATTGTACAATTATGTTACATTATTTTCCTATTTCCACAAAGCTTCCATGAAAACATGCTCCATATATGCCTAAGCAGTTTACCTTGTATGAATATTTGCATTAAATAAATGAAAATTCACCTCTTTCTAAAGATATCATGCCGAGACACAAAAGTGTTCCCTGCTATTAGGAATGTGCTTGTACAGATCTAAAAATTGTAAATGAATTTGTAGATGGTTGGTTCCATTTAAGTAAAATAGACTGAGCATAGATCTTTATGAAAATGTGTTTACTTAACCAGAAAACACAAATATTTCTATTAAATACACTTTCAGGTTTAACTCCAAGTTCCTGATTTCTCGTGGATGTATGTTTTTATGAACCTATACTTAAAAACAGTGTTCCAATGACAGTGTGTAGTCTCTTTGTCCAGTAACATTTTAGGGTACAGCAAAAGCTTCAGAAGTCCAGTGGGCAGTTTAGATAAATCGATGGTATAGCATCTAGGGCAGAGTTTTATCCATTTATTTCCCCAGTACTGAGCTACCTAAATCATTGATTTGCTTATAATGGGGAGGTTAGAGCTTACATTGTAATTATGCCTACTATTGTGAATTCAAAAAGTCAAGCCGACTGTGTATTACTTCTGTTAAATGCAAAGCACATACTATTGCACTTTATTTTTATTTAAAATTGCGTTACTTTTCTGAATGATTAATGAAGGAAAAAAAAGAGACTGACAGTGTGTGTGTGTGTATGTGTAATACAAAATGCCTAGGGTTTTGAAAATGGAATTAAGCACCAATAGGGAAAAAAATCACATGAGGAGAAATGAAGCTTCAGAACAAATGTATTTTTGTGATACTGTCTGTAATTCATGCTAGATAATCATGAACCCAGCAGTTAATGACCTCTACTCTGATACATTAAGTCCAACCAAAGATAATGGTGTCCTGCGTAAATTAACAAACCCAGTGGTAAACTTGCTTCTAGTTCAGCGGGAGACAGTGTGCAAATTAGCATTGGTTCTTAATAAGATCAGTGTCCTGCAATCTACAGTTCTGCAGTGTTCATAATGCTGTTTCTTTTCAGGTGAAAATTTTTTCTCTAGAGGACACTTCCACAATACATTCTTCTGACAGAGAATCATCCTCATCCTAATCAGTTCCCTCCTTGAAAACTTTCCCTGTTTTTTACACTTTCATGCTGTGAGTGCTGCTGTGAGTTGTTGGGAAAGATTATTCATTTGTAAGCTTCTTTAATAACATTTCCTTTAGATGTTGAGGTACCCAACAGAGCAAACCAGGATTTGATTTTATAATTATAACTATTCAGCAAAAGTAATGGTCACTCTATTGGCAATCTTTGCCTAATTTGTTCATCATAGTTTATTATCTTTTGAAAATTTAAAATAAACTATTATCTGTTACATAATTCAAAGGTAAACTATCATCAAGAACCTATTTCTGGGAACTACACCACATATTGCCCTTTTTTAGTTGGAGTCAGACTCTATCCATGTGGGTCTGAAATAGGAAAGCTCGACAGCTGCTCCGAGGTGTCCTGTGCCATGCGGGAACACGACCCAATAGCCAGCTCTCCACACCACAGAGCACTGCATGCACAAAGGTGCATTTAGGAGAAAGGTAACATTTTCTGCTAAACAGTAATATCTCAGAGATTTAGCAACATCATCCAAATGTTTTAAGAGCATTAGTTGGAGTTTCCCTTTCTAGGCTATTAAATCACAATGAATTATTTAGAAGTCGGATAGTTAGGGTTTTTTTTAAATATCTTCTAAAACTGGTAAGTAGGATTATAGTGAGAACCTATGGACTAATATTCACTAGTTTATTTGATTAATTTTTTCTATCACTTGTTAAAAAACTTGTTCTCAGGCAATCTTTCTACTATTCAGCTGTCTCTGTAGACAATTAGAGCGTATGGGCCAAATAAATAAGTTATGTATATTGTCCAACAGTGGATGAACACTTTTTCTATGAACAAAATTTTTACAATGAGACGAGGTCTAAAGAGGACATTTCAGCTCTAATTTATGGGCTGAAAAAAGAGGATGTTCTTTAATTTATCTGTGTGTAGTGATGCATGATTATGAAGCTGGGGGGGAAGGGAGATGTTGCAGAACATACCTGATAGAGACATGAGAATGTGGTATATTCTTCATACGCTTCTAACAGGAGTTTTGTAAGAAAAACTTTAATACACAGCTCTTGTCTGAACAAACCTCTCACTGTAAAATGTTTACCTTTAATGACATGTGCTATTATTTCATGATTATTTTAAAATACACTTAAAGAGTTTTACATGTTAACCAGCTACTAAGAATGCCTTAATAGAGAACTAATTTTTGTTAGAGGTGTCTCGACAATTTGAATTTTATATGCATGCATTATGTTTTCTTAAAATGGGGAAATTATGCATCTGAAGGAATCTGTCTAGAATAATGGGGTTCTATAGAGGTTACTTTAATCATGTTCACCAGCAGTTATAGCTGTTTTACATCTTATTTGCAACAAAAGGGAACTCTAATTATCTTCAAAAAGAGCATAAAATGGTGTGCTTTGCTGCTGATGTAATGTTGATTCGTGAATGCTGCTGATAGGAACTGACAACTAAATACATGTCACACTTTTAAGAAATCAGTGATGGTGACAGGATAACCCTCTTCTGTGACCTGGGAATGAGGAGATGGGGTATATATTTGCTTGCTAAGTAGAAACAATTTACAGTTTTCACTTTGAAATAAAAATAAAAATGCTGTTATAGATGTATTATTGATTATTTTTAACAATGCCCCACTTCCGTTATGACTTAGAAGCTGCCTTCTGTAAATTAGATCTAGTGCTTATAATCCCTGGTAAAATAGTAAGACTTTTTTATAGGTTACTGACTCTATTTTATCTCTCTATGTGTTTGTATAAACTATCTATAAAAGATATATATTCACTGCACTTGTAATAAGGGACAATAAAGAATTTAGACATCTTGCAGCATGGTTTTAAATGCTTGCATTTCAAACTCACATTTACAACTGCAAATAAGAAACACGCAGCCCACCAAAAAGTGCAAAACTCTTCAAATAGAATTCAACTGTATGTCAACACCCATGTCACCCGTGCATAGGAAACAATTGGCTGATACACCATTTCAAATATGGAATTATTCAACGGAGATCTAAAAACATTAGACATAACCAATGTATCCTGTATGGCACTGTTTCACATTCACACTGGATAGTTACTGCATTACATCACATGCCTGAATGCTCTGCATTTAACCTAAATATTGATACCTGCCCTGTATGAAAGTTTAACTCACAGCCTTTCTTCATTTAAACTACAGACAGTAATTAAAATGCTTACATAGTCTGAATTCAGACAGGTTTTGTGACTGTCAATTTCCATCAGCATCAACGGATTTTAACACCTTAGTAGGTCTGACTGCAAAGGGTTAAAGTAGCCTGTATTTATTACTGTATACCTCTTCTATGGTACTTAATGAGTAATAAATATTTGTACAATATTTCTTTTCATGTATTTGTCAGCTCTGCATGCCAATGGTATTTGCATGTGTGACTGTATATTAGTACGCAGTCAATCATTTGTGCATGGTTAAATACAGCCAAAGGTTTTCCTCAATTCAAAAACAAAAAAAAAACCCCACTATGGTCCACTTTTAGTTTCATTCTACCCAGACAGTCTATGGCTTAGAGATGATTAAATTTGAAAATACATTTTATTAGGTGTCTTTCTGATGGTAGTCTCTCCTTCTGTTATCCCTTTGTTATAATCATTTACTCACATAACTAATGCCAAATCAGCAATATAAGTAACATTATTTTGCCAGTGCTTTCAGTTGTAGGTGTTGTCCAATAACTTATTTTACATCCATTTTATAACAGCATCATGTAAATACCAGATTTGATCCAAAAGCTCCTACAAGCAGCTTCAGCAAAGCACAGATTTTAGAGCGTAAGTGGGCATATGCCTGACTACAGTTTGATTTGGAGACAGAAGGAATGGTCTAAAATGCTTTTCTATCTAGGTTCCTACAGATTTTAAGTAACATTTTTATTAGATGCAGTTTAATTAATCTGATGTGTTTTATTTACTTTGCATTTGAGCAATGCTCTTGTACACAGTCTTTAAATGGACAAGAGTGGTTCTCTCCTGCCAAATACCTGGGGAATGTCTTTTTTATTTTGTGGTCTATTTTTTTCTACTGGCTACCAAGGCATATTTTGTTGTAATTGTCAGTACATTACTCAGGTGGAAAGAAAATACAGTATGTATATAGTACAGTAAAATATACTATGTAGCATGATTTCATGTATATTACCATTTGAAGGTAAGCACTTTTCTTCATGAAATTCAACATCCTAAATAAAATGTTTTGTACTGCTTTAATTTGTTTTCTGGGGTGGCATAAATACCAGTTTCTGAAAGAATGCTTGTCTCTAACAAAAAAGAGGGCATGAGACCAACTATGAGATGACAGGATTCATCTACAGACATCCTTTCTGACATTTTTCAACAATTTTTAAAGGACTTCTCTGAAACCTCTGGTGGTCCCATAGTATGGATGGCTTCAGATGTAGGTTTCATTTAGCACCATTTCTCTAATGATCAAACTAGCATTTCCAGACTGGTGGGGTGGTCCGGTCAGCCTTGCCTAGCACCTGCTATGCTGCTCCTTCCTCTTACTATAATCCTCAGAAGGCTTCTTTACGTTCAGTGAGGGTTCCTGAACTGCCAGTGGCTCAACCTACACCATCTGTGAGTTACAACAATTTTTACATGAAAAATAATAAATAAAAAGAAGTATACAAAAACACAAAAATAAAAAAACAGTGAGTCTTTGTATTTTTCTCAGAAACAAAAGGTTGCAGCAATGATACCTCCAAGAGATCCTCTAGGTCTTTATATTCCTCCTGAGAAAAATGGAAAATGGCACTTTGATGTTGTAATGCTTTGTTTAAAATAATAAAATAATAGTGTTGTGGATTTTGACCTGTATTTTTTTTTTCCAAATTCCCTCTGTCTGGATTGTACCCTTGTAAGGGAGAAACATGGAAAAAGAGCGATGTGATTTTAAGCATTTGACACTACATGATCTCTCACTTCCTCTGCTCTGCTGAGTTTCTTAGCAGGTAATTCCATCTTCTCAGCTCCCTCAGCCCTGTGCAAGCCTGGTCCTCTCCGCCATCAGACTGGCCCTGCTCGCACCTCCATGTGCCCAGCGGTCAGCCAGATGGACCACTGGTTCTCATCGTAAGCTATGCCCTCAGCTCACATTTCTCTCAAATTTTCTCTCAGTCTTCTGTTCCCAACCTCCTGTCAGTTCTTGCGAGCACACCAGCCCTATTTTTCTCCTTGTAGACTCCTTTGGTTCCTTTTCTTTTATCAGCTTATGTGGACTCGGCATGAGCACCAAGAATGATCCTGGGTTTTTCCTTTTCCAGCAGGTAGACATAGCAAGCAGCAAGGTGGGGAAAGAAGATAACAGACCTTATTACAATACCCTTTTTTCCTCTCTCTTCTTTCTTCTGAGAAGCGTCAGGTTGTTAAGAGGAGAAGAGAAAGCCCTCCCACAGCAGGCTTCTCTTGCTCCTTTCCTCAGGAAGCAGATGAACTTGGGAGGCAGGCAATATGAAAGGCTTTCCTTGTGACAGAGCCAGAATTTTTCAGAGGCCTGGAGGTTCCCATGTCATCATGGAATCTCAGCCAAAAGCCCATTACTCATCACTAATTCATCGGAGCTGGCATTACTACGTGTTACTCATTAGCTGTGTTACAACTGTGGGTGGGAGCTCAAAGCAGACATGTTGCTTTCCAGGCCTGGTGTATGCAAGCTGGCCCCTTGTGCAAGAAGTATTATTTTTAAATGTCAACTATGTATTAAGTGATGACTCAAGGGACTAACAAATCAGAGAAAACAGAGGCACTCATCTGTCTAATAAACATGGAGTTAGACGGTAATGTATCTCATTTAACTACCACGAATCCTCTGAACTTAGCAGCCAGTCTGATACTAGCTGCTAGATGATGCTACCTCGTACCTAAATATCACACCCAATATCCTTACACATGGACCTTCCACAGGTAGCAGGGCCTAGTGTGGGAAGCTGCAACAAAGTCAAGCTTCAAGTGTCAAGAGAGCTCTTGGCACCTGAAGAACAACACAAAGGAAAAGAATACTCTTCGTTGACAAGTTGTTTCTTTTCTTATTACTTAAAAATACAGGGCCCAAAATATATGACTATAGGGCCTGATCAGAGCCCGTTAATTTCCACAGGAGTCTTGGCATTGACTTTGATAGGCTGTGAATCAAGCCCATCCCCAAGCAGAATGTATGGGTCTCCTGCACAGCCTATTTCTATTCATATTCTTTTTTTCTATTTATTTCATACATTATTCACAGTTTGTGAAGCAGAAAGACAGTTTATATCCTTTACACAATGAAAACAAAGAAAGAAATACAGCATATGTGTTGTCATTATGAAAACTAAGGCATATTGGGCACAATGCATTTCATTTTCATTATATTACAGGATTCTAATAAGCATCATTGATAGCTAAGTCACTTGTCCTTAGCACAAGTAAAGAAAAAAGAAATGAAAACTTTTCAGGTTGTTTTTGAAAATCTTGTATACTGTCTAGGCATTTTAGGCACAAATTTAATTTCACTTCAGCATCACAAGTTCCTTTGATGACAAAGTCACGTATCTTTAGTCCCAAACACAAAAGTAAATAAGATATTTAGATAGTTTTCTTTTACTTTGAAGGCAGTTTTATATTGGAAAATGTGTGTGCATAAATCAGTTACGTTGAATTCTGTGATTCAGTCCAGCTCTGGGCTTAGTAAGGGCAATTATCTAATACCTGATAAAACACAACTGTGTCTATCTGAAGATCTGCAGAAACATATGAAATCTTTAAGTAAACATAGATTAGGACAGAAAAGCAGGACTGGACCGCCCCTCACGACCAGGACTCTGGGCCCAGCCCTATGCAGTGTGTACAGTTGTAGCCGAGCTCCCATATTCATTTAATCTGAATTATAACTCAGGGTCTCGGAAGACCTGGGGAATGTTGAGGTTTCACCATATTTTTGTTTATCTCAATTTTAATTTCATGCAATTTGTTACATAATATCTGTCAAGGTTTTTCACTCAAAACTCCTAAATATTTCCCTCACATGCTGCCCAAATTTTTTCTCCACTTAGACCTGTTTTTTTTTGCAGATTACAAATTAATGTCTGATTGTCAGGAGGAAAGAGTGATTATGAAATCCACAGTAGCAATATTTTAAGCAAATAAATATAACAACTGGGGAAAGTCAGCAAGATCTCTAAGTCAGTAGTATAATGTCTCTTGAAAATTATGGGCAGAATGTTTTCCCAGTGAGATGTGGCAATGGTATTTTCAACAGCACTCAGCAACTGGGAAGGAGAACACTAAATGAAAATAGTCTTTTGTGGTGATTATTCTTTTGGCAGGAAGAGAATGAATGAGTATGATTTTTCTTGTGAGTCAGTGATGAATGTTTTCCACGTATGCCACTGCTGATCTTCCTGTAGGTCATAACAGATACAAGTGGGAGGAGAGGATAGTTGTCTGGGAGAAGATCACCGCATTAAAAAAAAATACCCTCAATTCCATTTCATGGTTTCAGTGAACCAAGAGAATTATATTTAAAACTTTCTTGGATTTTCACACTGAACTGCAATTCACCCCCCACCAAACCAATAAGGTCATATTTGTATGCGTTTTATTTTGCAGAAAAATGCTCACTCATCAGCTCTTACCCTGAGTTCTATTAATCTGCATGCATGTGCTCTTTAATAGATTAAAAAAATAATTCTTATGAAAATGAGTAGACAGAGTGCTTCTGTATACTCAGCTTTCCACTGTGTAATACATTTGTAGAGATCTGCTACAGCCATAATCATTTAAACTTTAGTTTTTTGGCCATGTGGATGTGTTATTTAGTGGTTAAAGTTTTTTAAAAGCTTAGGATTTGCTGAGGTATCACATCATAGTTTAAGAAAGCCAATCAGGACACTCTCTTCTGAAGCTGAGATTCCTTTTTTTTATTTTTGTTGTTGCTTCCCTATTCTGCTGTAGCGTTTGGGCTAGTTTTAGTTCCATGCAAAATAAGCAGTCTCCTTGCCTCTTGGGATAGCAAAGCAATTCTGCTGACAGGTGCTCATAGCCCTGATGACAACTTTGCTGGTGCTGGAGTAGTGTGCACTGCCAAACAGTTTATACACGCTTTATTTCTCAACAACTGAAGACAGACAGCCTCTCCAGGGAACAGCAGGGGTGGAGAAGGTGACAGGTCTTGCTAAAGGAAGCAGTGGTGGTAGAAACGTCTCACACCGTTGTCAGACCCCAGCCTGCTCTTGAGCCTTACCTTGCACCAGGCTCATCCAGGCGGTTCTCCTCCCTTGCTCAGGTCTCCTTCCTCCCACTTTCTTCTGCATCCCTCCCTCCCACCTCTGTGGGCTCATGGGAGTTTGCACAGGGAAGGGCTTTTGGGAATGGAAGGAAGGTAGGCACAGACTGATGCACGAAGCATGTGGTCTTTCCATCTGCCCCTCATTTCCAACAACTCTCCAAAGTCTTCCTGACTTTCCTAGGCCTATTATCCATTCTCTCCTCACTTTACTTTCCCCTAAAACACCTTTGCTGGTTCTCGGCCTTTGCTCCTAAGCATCTGGGAACATCTCTTTTGCTACAGCAGTTTTGAATTTTCTGATTCTAAGAATGAGAATGATGCAAACTATTTTGTGCTCATCTTCAGAAAAAGCAAATTTCCACTGTCTCTTCTGCTGAGGAGCACTAAGCCTGCGCAATTAAGAAAAAGTTATGTTTTCAAAGTTGTTCTAAAAGAGAAAAAAAAGAAGCAAACACTGTGACAATGAGATGAAACATAATGTCAGAAGAATATGGGAAAGAAACACACAAGTTTCTGGAGTCAATCTCTTTCTATCTGTGACCCAAAAAACACACAAGTTTCTGGAGTCAATCTCTTTCTATCTGTGACCCAAAAATCCATCTAGGGTTTTGAAACTCTTACAGTATGAAGTTTTATGCGAGCAGATATTACTTAGATACATGTTCTGTTTTCGATCAACCTGGAAGGAAATTTCAACATGCTCAGGGTGTAACTGTAGCTACCTAGCTTTCAAGTAAGTACTTTGCTTTTTAAGAGCAGCCATTCTATGCTATATGCTCCTTCAACTATATTTCAGATATGACTTTTTATTAATGTCAGAGTGATTACTTGCTTTTCTGACTCCATGTAAAGTATAGGATTTGTTTAATCTGCTTTCTCTACAGGCCTACTTATCAGTTGCTCGATAGTGTTTGGCTTCTTCTAGATTGGGGTTGGTTTTGTGTCCTTAATAAAGGGAAGATATTTTAAGAGTAACTCAATGCTGACTACCAATGTGAAAAAACTTTGAATATTGCTGACTTAAGGACTATTATTACAGATAAGATATATTTTGATCTACCCAGCAAAGTGCAGATATTACATTTACAACAAAGAAATATTTAACCCAACCAAAAACAGCAAAGATAAGAAAACTGAAGAACTCAAAAACCTAGGAACAAATCTTTAAAGCATATGGGCATTTCTCTTACAGTCTGAAACCAATAGCCAAGCAAAAATTCTCACTTCAAAAATCTGCACAGATACAGATGAGACTAATTTTTTGTTCAACAACTTTCATTATTTAATAGTATAAAGGAAGTTTTAAATATTGTCACATCCAGAACTGGATTCTTAGTTTTATTTTCTTTTAATGGCATTTCACGTGACTGAGACTCCTGAAACTCATAATTCTGGTTTACATGTTCGAAAGGGGAAAGGAGTCAGTTCTGCAGTTTGAAAAGAGAGCTGAAGGAAAGCATCTGTTTAAAAGCCATGTGATAAAGTGGCTGAATTTATCTGAAGACAGTGCCTGTATTCCTCAGTTATAAACTGGGGCATTGGGATTAGCATGAAACACAAAGCAAACACAGAAGATGCTTCATATACCAAAGATAAGACAATTATTCCAAGCAAGAGGGGATTTCTTTGTTATCAATATCTTCTAAGTGTAAAGACAGGAGCAGGTTTGTAAAAAAAGTGTAATAATGCATTAGCCCAAATAGGACAGCCAGATAATGTAAACCTTTTTGGTCATGCAAGTCCTTCTTCAGGTCATACATTTCAAAGTACCATAGATATTTCATGATTATGTCAAAGTCAGTTTTGCAAATATTTAGAATCAAAGTAAATGAGGTCAGTATTTTGTGAAAAAGACCAGTCAATTATCCTATAATTAAAGCCTGCATAATAATGTATTACACCATGGAATATAATTCACATTCAGTGTGCAGCTGTGCAACTGGTATTTCCTAACACGGAATAATAGAATCTGCAATCTCAGTAATTGTGGTACTGACTTGAAAATCTTGAAGATACAGAAGACATAAAATGCATTGTCCCCAGAAAGGTTTGCTGGTTTGTTTTTTCTTTGATAAGCACAATGATGTTATGCTTCTGCTTTTCATTCAAAACTGTGGTGAGGAAGTCGATTTCGTGCCTTGTGTTGTTAAAATTTTGTAATAGTTTTGCAAGACTGACATACGTGGATAAGACTAATATAGCCACACCTTTTTTAACACATACTTTTCTTGTTTCTCCTGGCCTGCATCTGCTTACTTTATTGCATCTACTGTACATTCAGCCCCAGGGAGGAAATATGCTCGCACTCTACATGAAATATCTTTGTAGAGAAGAAATGCACATGCCCATAAAAGAAGAGTAAACTGGCCCTCTCTGAGCTATAGAATCAAACTGTAGATGACTGATTTATCAATCACAACCAAGTGTTTACATGCCTTCAGCTGTATCTTGCACACAGGTGAGTCTTCCTTATTCATTTGCTGCAGTGGCTTGGCATCAGCAAGACACTCCTAGAGACAACAGTGTTATTCATGCTTAAATCCATTTATTTGATGAAAGCAGAAGTTCCCAGTTGAATTCATCTTTTAAAGCTTAAAAAGGTAGTAAATGATCTAAAATATCAGGCAAGAAATCAGCTGATTTACATACATACATACATAATGACAGTCTTTTAGAAAAGTCTGAACAGGAGCAAAATATTAGAACATGATTTTAACCAGACCCTGTTCTACATGACCACCAAAATCAAAGGCTTCAAATGTGTCCCAGTAGAAGCAGCTGGTTAGTGAAACACCCAGGTTAGCAGAAAACCAAAGTATTCTGGGTGCTTTTTGCAATTTCAGTGGTGTCTCCTCAAGATTTCTTCCACTGAAAAAGGGAATTATTAAATAATGTAACATCATCCTATGATCCACAAATAGAGGCAACGGCCTTAATTCAGCTTGTGAGCTGCACATCAGAGGCACTTGATCCACTTCAGTGTTTCTCAATATAGAGTATTGCCAACTGGAGAGGTGAGTAAATAAATTATTACTCACAAGTGTGTTTTTTTGAGGTTGCAAACAGTGGATCTGAATCAATCAAACTCAAATTTTTATTCAAAGGAATAACCAACTGTTTATTCCATTAGACATGAATTGCTGCTTCATTAATTATTATATGTTCAAGAATGGTGACAGAAGAATATTATGTGCACATATCTTTGTGCAACGTACACCAAAGCTGGAGTATTATCATTAAAATAACGCTTCTTGTCAGTCATTAGGGCTTTTTTCCAAGTTCCGTTCATGCTTGCATACTCATTATGCCTGTTCTTGTTTTTGTAACTCAGCGATGCACAGTGAGTTCTAAATACCAATTGCTTGTTCGAGGCCTGGATTGTTGGCTCCTTCCCTTACAGTGCTCTGAGCAAAATCAACATTTTTCTCATTCATGCTACTCCTTTGCTTTTCAGGGGCAGAGCTATCACTGAAGATGATTTGCAGTTTTGGTAGCACATCAAACAACAAGATAGATCAACTTTTGCTCTGTAAGCAAAAGCTGTCTTGCATGAATTTTAAGCATTCAGCTCGAGGAAAGCAAGCACACTTCTGTGTATGTAAAGTTTATAGATAATCATCTGCATTGCCTTAGAAACTGAGCAGTGTTTTGTGCCAAAGGTAGCAGACTATGCATTCGCTAAATAAACATTTGTTGCATTTGGTATGTGTCATTGTATTTAAATCTTCTAGCATTTTAAAACACAAAATTGTATCCGAAAACACCTGGATGCTTTTTGTAATTGTTCTCTATCATTGTAAAAAGAAACTTCATTTGGAATTGTATTGCATATCATTTCTCTAAGCATATTGGGGCTTTTTAGTGCGTATTTTCTTAAGTTGTAAGGATAGAATAAGCAAACTTAAACTGGAAAACAAGAATGAGACCCGGCTGTCTCTCCCTTCTTGTAACAGTTCTACCATGTCAACAGAAGCAATGACAATGTAAACTCATTTGGGCATTGTTAAAATATCTTCAGCAATTTGTCAGTTATTATATTCTATTGCTATTCTATTTATCCCTTATTAGTGGCTCTTGCAAATGCGCTTTCACACAACTTTGATAGTTTTTAAAAAGACATAAAATGTTTACATACCTTTACCTTCAAGCAGCTCTGGAGGCTTGCTTGCCTTCATGCCCTTACCCTCAGGTAACTCAGTTTCTGGGAAAGGGCCTCTTCAGCTCTCTGTGCGGAAATATGAGTTCATAGATTCATGATCAGCCTGATTTACCAAAGTAATAATAATAGCTTCCAACTTGAATCAGTAAGAGACAGGAGTTACCACAATCATAGATTCATAGAATCATTAAGGTTGGAAAAGACCTCTAAGATCAAGTCCAACCTTCAACCCATCACCACCATACCTGCTAAACCATGTCCCGAAGTGCCATATCTACATGTTTTTTGAAGACCTTCAGGGGTGGTGACTCCACCACTGCCCTGGGCAGCCGGTTCCAATGCTTGACCACTCTTTCAGTAAAGAAATTTTTCCTAATATCCAATCTAAACCTCCCCTGATGCAACTTGAGGTCATTTCCTCTCATCCAATTGCTAGTTACTTGGGAGAAGAGACCAACACCTGCCTCACTACAACCTCCTTTCAGGTAGTTGTAGAGAGCAATAAGGTCTCCCCTCAGCCTCCTCTTCTCCAGACTAAACAGCCCCAGTTCCTTGAG
>Ga0065711_1027456_pt1 | contig 49259 bp, 23 predicted proteins | sample Hoacrofraction12_FD_59098 | JGI IMG/M metagenome (GOLD analysis project Ga0065711, IMG submission 59098) | Hoatzin crop microbial communities from Cojedes, Venezuela - Epithelial fraction 12 v2 (version 2) | ecosystem: Host-associated > Birds > Digestive system > Esophagus > Crop | place... | reverse complement strand
GGAAGTTCCGTCTGAACATGAGGAGGAACTTCTTCCCTCTGAGGGTGACGGAGCACTGGAACAGGCTGCCCAGGGAGGTTGTGGAGTCTCCTTCTCTGGAGATATTCAAGACCCACCTGGACAAGGTCCTTTGCAGCCTGCTGTAGGTGACCCTGTTTCGGCAGGAGGGTTGGACTAGATGACCCACAGAGGTCCCTTCCAACCCCTGCCATTCTGTGATTCTGTGATGATACTCTCAAGATCAGTAGTGATAGAGTCCTCAAATCCTGGCTAATCCTGTCAAGATTAGAAGATTTCTTTGGTATTCATCTAAGCATAAAGAAACTGAGGTTAGTCTTCAAATTACATATGTGCTCAGTAATACAACACATGACAGTCTCTGAACTAAAATGGTCCTTGTGAAAAAATGCAAAAGTCTGCTGTGGTTAATTTAATAAAACATAGCTGTCCAACAGGATTCTTGAGTAGATGAAATACTACTAATCATTTCTAGAGCATCCTGAATTTACATACAACTTTATAGCCATAAAGACAAACAAGCTCTTTGACCTGAAAAGCTTATAATTGCTTTATATGGAAAAAATGCTACACCCATATCTGAGATCCTTATGTAAAAGCGATTTAGCTAAGATGAAAGAGTCCACACCAGGGCAAGTGAAGTGGTTGGTAGCATGACAAGATTTATGTACAAAATAAACTTGAAAATGCTAGGATTCCTTAGTCAGGAAAAAGAAAGCTTTAAGAAAGAACAAGCCTGAAGTATTGCAAGTTATGGAGGGCATACACAAACTGTTCTTTTCTACTCTATTAGATTTTACTATATAAGAATAAATGGAAGCATACACTCCGCAAATAAAAGAAAATGCCTGTACATACAGCACATGTTCTGCAAAACATAGTAATGCAGGGTCATTGCGGCAAACAATGTGACAGATTGGAGCAAAAGGATTAGATACATGTAGGATTCACCAGTGCAAGCTAAACATATAACAGCATTCAGAGAAATCCATTTGTCTGTAAGCTATTTTCCTGCAAGTATCTGATAGACAAGGAATTTGCCACACACATGCATAATTGGCCAGACTGGTTAAATATTCCAGAAAATCATTCTAGTGGAAGAGGAGTACGTACTTTTAAATGCAGATTAGATGAACTGATGGCTTGGCCAGCACCTTTCCCTAGTTATACTTTACTCCCATGTAATTTAAATCATACTAAGTGTTGTTATGTTTCAGGATTTTATATTCTGAAATAAGTGCTGACTATCTCACAGAGTATGTATATGCAGCACGCTGGAGGATAGTCTAGCAATACTTCTACCAGAAATTGCAGCAGCAGGGAGCTGCAGGCTAATTTAGCTGGCTGTGAAGCACACCACCAGGCAAATTATTCTGTGTAGAGCTCCACACGGCTGCTGTTAGGATCCCTCCAACACAGAAATCTTTTCAACATTGTACTGAAGCATAGCATAACCTATAGATGCAAAAAATAACCTATTTCAATAACTATAGAATGTAGGTTAGGAAATTATACATTAAAAATGTCTGTACTTCCCTTGGCTAGGTAAACCACCTAAACAGAAGGGACAAAAATTTGTATGAACCTGGCATGATTCCCTCTGCTTCTTTGTAATAATCAGCTTACGTTTAAATACAATTTAGAAATCATTTTGTAGAGTAGCCTATATCAAGTATATCATTCTATATTGACAAACTGGGTGCTTGGTACTGGATGTCACATTATAGATATCTAATAAAAAAAATAACAGCAACAACAGTTCTTCTCAGTGGGAAATACCACTGTGTGCTTTAAAACTGGGACTAACAGATGGTTTTTAGTTGGGTGCTAGCTTTTAAAAACAATTTTTAAAGTTATATAATCTCATCTTCAGAGAGTGGGTAGACCTTTGCAACAAGGGAATCTTAAAAAGTAAGGTTTATATATCCCGGAAGAGATGGCCTTCATATTTGTACTTCCCACAGAAACAGGAGTCAGCATGTGCTTGCAAAATAAGACTCATAACTGAACTCAAGATGTAAGAGTTAAAAAGCAACTTAATTTAAAATTCTTGCAATGTCAAAGTTTGTCAATACATAAATTATCTATCACTATTATAAAAGGGGAAATGAGTAAATCAACAACATTCCAATCACTGACTCTCGGTACAATTCTCTTTTTTTATACATCATAAATATCTGCAAAATACAGTGATGCTGTATTATCGAATTCAATAAATGTTGCTGTATTAAATAATTTAAAATTTATCTGCTTCTCTCCATGGATTCCCAAACAAGAAGGCCTGACTGTCATACTATTCCCTAGCGAATAAGTAACCAAAATTGTTCTTGAATGAGTTCTTAATGTATCCTCATTAGTTAGCCATTGTAGACTTCTGGCTTGCTCATCATCACTGTCATGTGAAATTTTGTTTCACTCTCTGAATAATGCCTATACGCAAGGGTGTGATATTGTTAAAGGCTACCACATTTGATCCAAGATAGCAATCATTTTACTCCAGCACATTTGGTCACTCTTAGTCACTATAATATATCAGCACAGCCACTATTTATTGAAATGTTATGTTAAAAAAACAGAAACAACGGTACTATCGAATAGTGTTACTAAATTGTTTACCTCAATATTTTTCAACAAGTTCCAGTAATTATTACTTTGTTGAATTTTAAAAAATATTAATAATATGTGTGCTTTTTATAAAAAATAATTGCTCTTTGCCTTAGGGGAAAAGAAAAATCAGAATAACTGACTTCTAAAGGACCATGAATAAATTTTATTCACCCTCTAACATTAATTTTTAGCCATCTCCTTTCAAAAACACAAAATCAAATCTCCCCTTAGATATAAAACAAATATGATCATAGTTTTATGGCCTTTATATATCCTCATCTGCTTGGTATTCTGACACGAGAGTGAAAAGTGCATTCTTCTCTTTGAGTATGTACCATCACTGTTTTCAACAACACAAGATGGTTTTAAGCTTTTTTTTTTTTTCCCACTCTTTCTTTAAGGTACATAAGTATCAACTTCCCTTTCTGGATGACAGAAGTAAGCAGCAATTGACATTTATATGCCTGTGATGAAATCCAAATCTTTTTCCTGAGACTACACAGAACCTTCATGTTTAAATTTAAATTACTGCTGCCAGCCTTTATTATCTATTACATAACCACATTAAATTTAATCAGATATACTACTGCCACTTCTGTGAAATCCCTCTGTAGTGCAGTCACTATAATTCTACATGGGTTTACTATCTTCAGTTTTTATTCTGCAAGAAGAAAAATAGGGGCACCTTATAACTTAAGTTTCTCAGTATTTATTCAAGGTTATTAAGAAAAATACTCTAACATGTACTCCAGTGTTAAGAGCGCAAAAACACTTTCTGGAACTGTCTTTAACCTAAACTCATGTAAAGTAAGATATTGCATTTGCACTTGCAAATCAATAATGTAGTTTTTGTATTGTGCTACTGAATACCATAGCATAAATGGAAAAGCGAACACTGCAAGCAATCATCTACTACACAAGATTAAAGGGACTGATCTGAAGAAAATACTTCAATTTGGAGCTTCAGTTTTATTAAGTGTATAAGGCAGATTATTATTTTAAAATTAGTTTTAGTTGAAAAATTCTCATGAATTCTCAAAAAAATATGGACAATAGTCATTGTTACTAACTGAAAAGAAAACACTTTTCAAAGTCATTCTTAAGTAAGGACTGGAATAAACTTTTGAACACAGAATAAGTTGAACCTCTTTCAACAGTCAATTTTAAAAATAAAATATCAAGTTTATGAAAGGAAAAGATTGAGATTTATTGTATGCAATATGTATATCTTGCAAATATATATATATATACTCCTACACACACATATGGAAGTGTGAAAGTTCTTAACACACTATTATTTGTTTTGCAATCACAGGCTGTCCAAAACAAATTCAAAGTAACATACAATTCTCTGGCATCCACAGGAATTTTTTCTTATGTGGACAAAAAAGCCCACACTTCTCTTTCCTCATTTTTTTTATTAAGAAACACAATGAGCAAATACATTGCAATAAATACAGTCTGTTTCTGGGTGTAATATTACATTCAGAATAATTTGTTCTCACATGAATATGTACACAGGAACCTCAAACCTGACAATAAACCACTAATGATGTTAGTACTCCAAGGACAGAGGAATCTAAAGTAAAGCCATTTACTTGCAGGAGCTCAGGAAGATTCCTCACAATATACACTTGAACATTCTTCTGTTCATTTTCCTGACACAATTTTTCTGGATCTCTGCTTTGCAAGTTACAAATTTTCTTATTTGCCCTTCAATTCACACAGATTGTTTGAATCCACACTTGATGTGTAAGCTCTGTGTTATAATATATCTCTAAATTTAGTCCTGATATTTTAGTTTGTAGTTTAAATGTATGTCACGATGTTCCATAAATTTACCTCCTATAAGAATTTTAGGTGTTTGTTTTTAAGCAGTTCTTACTATCAACTGTGTTAATGCATGATTTTAACGTAGCAAAGAAAAAAAGTTGGAAAACTTATATAAGATGTCTGCTTTTGTTCTTGAAATTACTGAGCCAGACTGCCATCTATTGGAAAATAAATATTTTTTTAATGATACTTCTAAAAAAAAAATGAAACTACTATAGGTGTCAAAAGCTGATTTTGCTAGCAATCATACTTAAGACAGCTTAATTTTTTTAAAAGGAAATACTTAAAACTGTGCTATGATCAAGGATTTTCCTACATCTTTTTCCACCTCTTATTTTCTGGAACATGTTTAGAAGCACAGCTCCTTTTCTGACTTGCTGAACAATCAAATCCTAGTTATTTGGAGTGAAAGTTTTATATTTAGTAAGCTTAGGAAAACTGTATTATGTCAGCACTGAACAATACACAAGTATAAAACTTTCCCAGCTCGCCTGTGCAGCACATATCAGGGCTTTCCATGTCTTTCCATATACCAGGGAACTAAAGAGTGTATTCAAATCACAATGACCAAAATGAGGAAAAAAAAAGGCAGACAGGAACTAGGAGTAAAAATTTATGAATCCACCATCAACCCCATCCAGTGTACAAAAGTTTGAGAAAAACACACAATTCCAACTAAAATAATGCCTAGGTGTATAAATGCCTTTTTGGAGCTGTCTCCAAAGTAGCATAATAACCCACATTTCCTGTGGCAAAATTATGTCCAATCTGGCCTTTAATTTTGTGGAGACAAGGAACAGGGGTTTGTTGTCTGATATCTGATAATACACATGTTTTTAGGACTGGTGAAGATAGACTAGAAAACATGGAATTAATATTTTACTTGACAGCACATCAGAAGTACATTGAAACACAGCCAGAGCTGTAAAACCAAGCACCGAAATTATAGAGTTTCCAGTGGAGCTTTAACTTCACTTCCTTTAGTTTATTCCTTGTAATGTACTCTCCAAATAAAAGATCACATTAACTTATTCTCACTTGACTTTGTGCTATTCAGCAAACAAACATTCTGCCTCTTCATTAATTGCTCTCCTCATTCAGGAACCTAACACAGTCTGCCTTTCTGGAACCCAGAAATTTTCCCAGTTTCCCTTTCAGTTTTTAGAATGGAAGTGTCCCACGGACGCATTTTTACTCGCCTCCAGATCTATTCCTATTCACATCTCCACTGTGGTGTCTATTCTTATTCTCCTTAGTTTTACTTTCTGCTCCATTGTACCCTCCACCTCCCAAATGTTTGTGCCTTCCAGTCCTCAAGATCCTGCCCTTCAGTTTTCCCATTCAGTTCTTCCCTGCCCTGGGGAAACTTAAGAGTGAACACAGAGATGATTAGTAATTTAGAATTAAGGTGACTAAACCCAAAATTTTAATCCAGAAAGCTTTTTTTCAGTTTCACTTAGAAACTAAGACATGCAAACTCTGCTTCCTATTTGACTTTAAAATACTGTAAACACATAAACCTCTGCGGCTTTTCTTCATGCCTTACGTCACACACCTGGTCAAGAGAAACATATTAAGTAATAAAATGTGTAGTGTTTTCAATGCAAAATTTGATGAAAAGAAGGAAGTTCCTTAGTCCAAACATACCAGAACAACTTGCTACATGGTTGGATGATGAATTAATGTCCAATAATGCAGCAAATGGAAGAACAGGTTCAGTTCTGTCCTTGACCTAAGACAGTTCCAACGCACATCGTCTTCAAAAGAGAATGTAGTAGTCTACAGGTGCTGTATCACTGCGCACCAAACAAAGCAAGACATCCAAGGAAAGAAAAGGAACAGAATTTGCTAGTGAATAGGGAACCCTAAGTCCTGCTCTCAGGATTGCACTGGTATTCTTCCAGTAGGTTGTAAAATCCAGAAAGAATACTGGAGGGGATCAACAGGCTGATGCTCACTCCTTTTATTTGGAAGACTATAAAAGTGATGTTAAAACCGACCCTTATGCCATAGAGAGAACTGAACATCACTCTTCCACTTTCCAGACGAAGCCTTTTACTCTCAAGTTACTGCATTAAAAAGGAGGCATCCTCACTACCCTTACACTAAACAAAAAAAGCAAGTCCCGCTCCTTCAGATGAAAGAGATTGGCACTTAGGTTCAGGAGTGAATTCGAGGCTGTGGATCCTACAAACATATGCTCCTTTCTGCAGTCCTGAATCAATCTAAATCTTATTTAGCCAAAGCAGTACCACAGGTTATTTGGCACTCTTGAAAACAGTTGTTACAAAGAATGCTTTGAAATACACTCTGGTCCCTGATGCTTTCTCTTTCACATGCCCTTGCTATCCTCAGGAGATGACTTCTGATGCTCCTTGCTCCAACCAATTAAGTTTTTGGCTCACAAGCTACTATTCCAAATAAATTCCTCAGTCTTGGCCTCCTATTTCTCTGAACAATATCATGACAAAAAATGCAACTGTCTCCTACCAGCCATTTCCTTTGCAGAATCTCCCAAAGGGTCACAAAGTGTCATGACTCAGGTTTTGGAACCTGTTCAAATGACTGGACTACAGAAGAAGTTGAAAAGCCTGCACCAGGCATTGTCTCTGGAACCAACATCTGTCCATGAAATGGCATCATTTGACACATCACCAACTGGCACCTGACTTCTACACCTCTTCAGAGCTTATGCTGGCACAGTCAACAACGAATGTTAGGGGAAAAACAGCTGATTTAAACCTGAAGTAACTGCTCACTTGTAGAGGCACTCCAGGTGCCGTTCTCAGCGCTGTGCTGGAGTTGGTAACAGAAAACGACAACACTCGGTCCCGCAGGCAGAAAGCATCTGTGCTCCAGTGTTACCACATTCCTGTGCTGCCCCTGCTTCCACAGGGTCTTGGCATGTGCAGCAACAATGAACGCGAGCTGAATGAATGCAGACAGAATAGACCCCACATACCCTACTGAGATTTTTACAGAAGCCTCCCAGGGAGGAGAGAACTAAAATCAGAAGAAGCTGTAAGAATCTTTCTCTTCTTTAATACATATCCAAGGAATCTATTTCTGACTCTCCATATCTATACCCACTTCTCCCTTTCTCTCTGTATCTCCTTGTTCTTATACATAAATATTCATTTGTTTCTTCAGTCATCACCCTACTGTCACACTTCTTCCACCACCATGCTTGCTAGTCCTGACCCCAGGGTAGTTTTCACTAGACAGCATTCACCTTTGCACCGATTTTCAGAGATAAACATATCTCTTAATTGCAGTGCTTCTTCCTTATTACTCCTTTACAGCTTCTTACAGCATGTGTGGGCTTTCATATCACTCACACACTATACAGGGATTCTACACGCCAACAGAAGGCAGCACCTCCCCAAAACTAAAAGACAGTGTGTTAAAACTAGGAGCAACTTCTGTTTTTTGATGCAAGGCAGCCAGGTAGCAACTGAACAGACTGACTGACCTTAAAATACTTTAAAAAAAATTAAATGGATGTTTTAGATCAAACAGGAAAATTCCACATCACAGCAGAGTCCTCTCCATATAGGCCTGTATAGTTGGGTTTACTGTAGGGTAAAACATCCTCTGCCCTCCATCCTGACTTCATGTGGGGAGTGTGTACCCATCATCCTCATTCTAGTTTTCTTTCAAAGAAAAGCTGGGTGCACTAGTAGGAGAGAGCCACAACATGCTTAACAGTCCCCATTTTTCAAGACTTGTTTTCATATCTAGTTCAATATACAAATAGACAAAATCTCAAAAAATGTATTTCCTAATATACCTTTGTATTTGTGTGCTGCATGTAAATTACAGATTTAGGGGCTGAATACTTCCTGTTCACATTGTATTTCATTTAGGTCTGTAAAAAATTCAGTCTGAGTAGACAGAATCACGCGGATCACGTTTTCCACAAAAGAGCAGCTGAGCAGATTTAAATAGCAGTTAGCACCTAAATACAGAGACACGCTAGAAAGATATATAAAAATGCTTAAATGGGGTCAGTACCTTGTTCAGGCTGACTTCAGTATGGGTTATGTATTCAATCATTCAAACACCTTAGAAGCACTTTACAAAAGTATCTACTGCATTTCACGGCAGCTGACACAGTTAGGGCTCTTCAGCCTGCAGAAGAGAAGGCTCTGGAGTGACCTTATGGCAGCCTTTCAGTACCTGGAAGGGCCTACAAGAAAGCTGGAGAGGGACTTTTCACAAGGGCATACAGTGACAGAACAAGGCGTAATGGCTTTAAACTGAAAGAGGGTAGGTTCAGATTTGATATAAGAAAGAAATTCTTTACTATGAGGGTGGTGAGGCACTGGACCAGGTTGCCCAGAGAAGCTGTGGCTGCCCCCTCCTTGGCAGTGTTCAAGGCCAGGCTGGACAGGGCTTTGAGCAATCTGGTCTAATGGAAGTTGTCCCTGCCCATGGCGGGGGGTTGGAACCAGATGATCTTTAAGGTCTCTTCCAACCCAAACCATTCTATGATTCTATGAAAATTCTCTAGATCATAAGAGTCCTTAACTTGCCATGTTTTTTCCCCCACACACGAAAGCATAATATTTCTTAACTTATTAAGAACAGTAAGTGAAGTTTAGCACTTAGCATTTTCCCTCTGTTCTGTGCTGTATTCTCTGGGAAATCCCATTTACTTTACTTACTGAAGAAGAGAATTCAATTAAAAAAAAAAGGCCTTGCTAGACTGTAAAGAAAAAATGAATTCTAAAGCACTTTATTCAGAGGATTAGTAGTAATGAAGTCATATTTTCAACTGTAGTTGAAAATCACTGAAGTATCACAACCATAACAATTTCCAGTATTAGAGACTCGGTCTTTAATTCCATTAGGCTAGTGAGAAAGCCATATAGTAATAAAATGTATAAGAATCATAATTGAAGATGCTTAGCTTCTTTTGAGGGTCACTTCTGATCAGATTCTGCAAGCACTTAGTGTCCAGTATCGTACTGAGCATACTGATTTCAACTGATTTCTCAAAAAATGCTTCCTTGCACTCCCCACACTCAAAAGAACAAATAACCTGAACTTTTGTTCATATTAGTGGTGCCATAAAAAGCCATTCTGAGGTGCGATATGTAATAGTTTTGTAAATAAGGGTAACATTAAATTTTAAATCTGTAAGGAACACATACTAATTTTTTTCTATTATAATGTTAGACTTGTACTAGTCTCACTCATGTACTATTTATTTCTTGAATGTGCCATAAATACAGCAGATATAACTGAATATATTGTCTTTGTATCCCATCTTACTTACTACATTAAGCTTGGTTTGGCTTCCACTGGTCATAAGTTCTTCCTCTGATACTTTACTAAAATTGTCCAGGTAATGTTCTGATATTGTATGAGACAGATCTTCAAAAGAGTATTCCTTTTCTTGGCACAATTTGATTTCATCTAAGAGCTTTGATAATTCTCCAGTCACAGCTTCACCTTTAAAAACAGACACACCATTAGTCAATAATTAGAATACCAGGGCTAATTTATGCCTAAAATAAAATGTACTTTCTTTAAATTTCATTGAGTATCTGTTATATTCCATGCCTTATCATCTAAACAGTGATCTTCATGCACGATTATCCACTCAAAAATAATGGCCTCTCATTCCAGAATGGGAATCATTGGAGGTAACGTACATACTTCTGCATTCCTCTATACCTTAGATTTAATTAGGATGAATTACACTATATACTTACCCTTTTTGTTTTCTAATCCTGAAAATTGGCTAGAAATATCAACTATCCAAGAATGTAAAATTAATCCAAGAAAGAAAAATTTCTGCAGACAGAAAATCAACATCCCATACTCTGCATCGGGTTCATGCGTGCTCCTGTGATCAAATAATACACTACATAGGTTCCATAAACTGTAAGTAAGTTGGAACTGAGTTTCCAAAAGCACACCTCTGTCCCATCAAAGCACTTGTGTTTTATAAACAATTCTTGCTTACTTGTCCAGGATTAAACGGAATAGTGAAGGATATACTGGGCAAAACCCACAGGTTTAAAACATACCTCCCTACAGCAGTCTATCAGAAACACATCTAGTTTATTCAACATCGTGTTTCATGTTTTCTACTTAATTTAATCAGATATATTTAGTTAAGAAATCTACCAAAATGGGCTTTATATGTCTATAGTAACTGAGGGCTACTATTAAAGATACTAGTAGTAATAAGTATTAGAATCACATTGAGTGCTAACTTATCTGCAAATAGCCCACTGGCGGCAGCAGCAAGATCTCCATGGAATAAAAAGCTACTTGTTATGAACAACTGCATTACGTTCTGATAATATATTGTACATGTTACACAACTACTTTCAGTAACAGCAATGAAAATGTGGGTGAAAGCCAAGTTTTTCCAGGGGCAAATAAGAAACACCTTCTCTTGACTAGATTTCCATGTCGTGTGGTTGGAAACTACAGTCCTTAGCCTCGATAAAATACAGGCATAATTCTATTTTACTCCATCTTTGGGAATAAAAGGCCAAAAAGGAAAAACAGAATGAGTAGACTAAGCTCAGCACACACACAACACACATGTGCATTCACATAACTAAAGAAGCCCTAGATAAGATTTTGTATCTGCTTGGTCTAGAGCTCTTTTTTGTGCCACTTTTTTCATTGTCACTGCTTGTTATGCTAGGTAAACAAATATTCTAAAATATTTTTAAAATTACAACTATGGCCAGTTATGACTGAAATTTTCAGAGCCAAGAACAGAAGTTGTTAATTTAAAGCATCTAATTGCCTTTTAATAGCTAAGTAACAGAAATCTTGCATCCAAAACTCTTGTTACTCTTAGTCAATGGTATCTTTGCACAAAACTTCTCAATTAAACAAAGATATGATCAGGTTTATTTATATTATGCTTTTTAGTTAGAAAATTGGAATTACTGAAGATTAATATTATAATAAATAAAAATTGGAAGGAAAATAGCTACATATTAAGAACTACTGTAAAATCATGATACAGTGCTCTAAAAAGAAACAGAACTACAGTTCCCTACAGAATTATGTTCATGTCCCCAACCCCATCTTCTCCCCTATTGGCCTGCAATATTTTTTACTGGGTAAGAATGAATTCTGTATAACAAAACCAGAACTGCAGGAGTGCTGACTGACCTGTGAATAAGCAGACACTAAATGGCTGGCTGATTGCTGCCAGAACAAATACATAAAAGACAAATTTTGCCTATTTCTTTCAGTGCAGGTATTACTTAAGTTCTCTTTTCTCTATCTAGCTAGCTATTTTGAAAGTCACAGAAAGGTAATTGATTCTGCTACCGCTCTTCCAAATTTGGTTTAAATTATTTGAAATGAGTTTGTCAGAGAATGGCAGACAGATGGATGGCAAGCACAATCCAGTACAATTTCTTTCCTTTAGAATCAGATTGCACAATACACAAGCAAAAGCCAGCTAGCATGTTTTAGAGTATGTATACCTTGAAAGTGGAAACAAGGAATGTGAGATCATGACCTTATCATTAAGAAGCAAAATGTATTTTAAAAATATTTACTACTTAATTTCAGGACAGACGTTTCTATTGCACAGAGTGGTTGACTTCTTATGAATGAAAACTCTCCCTGTTAAGGTGTTTAAAAAAAAAAAACCAACCCCAAAACAAGTAAGTCACCCCCCTCAAAAGAAAAACAAACAAACAAACAAACCCCAACAAATCAACTCACACAACAAAAACAAAGAAGAAAGGCTTAGTTATTTGCCAGCAGTCAATTACATTTACTTTGTTTACTTTGGATGACTACAGAAGGCAGAAGTCAGGTTTGGTTCTAGAGGAGGATGATTTTCATGGAAGAGCAGGACAACACAGCACTCAGGAAATGCCATATTTAAGTGGCTGTGGTGTAAAAAGGGTGAGTCAGAACATAAGATGAAAGCACGCACATACAACAATGATAGTCACAGCATAGGAAAGAAGTTAGCAGATGAATTGAACAGCAGTACACATGATATTTGAAAGAGGCATCGAAACGTAACACAACTGGAAGAGGTACTCACTGGGAAAGACACAGTAAATTTAGTCTTCAACTTGAATGTGAACAATGCCTGCAGAGTATTTCGACATATCTAGTATTCTTTTCTTTTACTTGATTATGAAACATGCAAGGTCAGATAAATTGAAAAGATTTAACGTGAAATAATGTAATACATTGTAATCCATCAGTGACTTGTCCTTTCTGAGAATACATTTCTTTGCTTACCTATCTGGACTGGATTACAGTGTATATAGTCAAGATAGGTAATTCACTGTAGAAAAAAAAGCTTCTCGTAACAGTAACTTTCTTAATCTCTTTTTCATTTTGTATGTTTGTATGAATGTGTTAGCAATATAATTCTAGTATTAAAGAGTAGGTCAGTACAGCTTCTGTATTCACAGAGTACATGTATTTACTTTTAGCCTTTGGAGACGGAGGAATCTCTGGGGACAAAACACAAGACTGATGCTCTGCGCATTCCAGTGGGCATTCCTCTGAAATACTTGCATTTCCTGTTTCCATATATTCTGCAATTTAAAGATACACATACACTTAAATTCCTGAGTTAAGGGGGTCTATTCCAACCAAAAATATATTTGTCACTTCATTTTTCATTAAAGCCTTTCCAGTTTTTCATATTACAACCTTGTAATTATGCATAAACGCTGCTTCAAGGCAATCATTCACTGAAAATATTATAAAACACTATAATGGACAGTTCTTTAATCTGCTGAAATTGTTACAGAAATCTTATTGTATGAGCAATGAGTTGCAACTCTCCCTGTATTTTTCCTGTCTCCTCAAAATATCTATGTAACTGATCCATTATATTATTACTGTTGAAAGAGTCTTCTTTTGTTGTAAACTTGTTAAGAGTTTTTAGTCAAGATATTCAGGACGTTGACAATAAGTAGATATATTGACACTGTTAAGAAAACCAAATATTCTGCTTGCAGCACAGAGACAACACATGTGAAAAAAGAATGCAATCTCAAAAATTTAGTTAAAACTAAGAGTCTAAAAAGCAATGTTCTAAAATTTTTGTGCTTTTCATCCTTATAACTTCCCTTGTCCCACCTTCATGATGATGTTTATATAAACAGAAAAACGTGAATGGTGAATGTGCTGAACTTCAATTTCATTACTATTATTTTTTGTAATTAGATACATTACTCTCATGTGAATTTTTACACAGGCTACCTCAACAGCACACCAAGACCTTAACAGATGCTATTGTAGAACAAATATTAAATATTAAATTAGAAATTAATTTATGCAATAGTGACACATTTTTCCCCAGTAGAGTGACTGGTTCTCAGTTCAGGCAGTTATTCCGCATCTGCATTTTCTTGATTTTCTGAAGCTGCTTAAACACTTTCTCTCCAATACCAGATAGTAGCTACAACAGTACATGCTGCAACACACAAAAAAGCAAACTACAATAACTGCTTTCATCAATATCACACTGAAGGACTAAAGAGTTTCTAGGAAGTAAAATCTCCCTGATTTAATTTCTACAGTCCACAACACACTTGTTTAGCTTGCTGTTATTCTGATTAAATAAAAAATCCCCAAACCCAAACACTGTCTGTGATAAAATAGACATCTGAGAAAATGAAATCAGAAATAGCAGAGAACAGCATGCAGTTTCAGAATGCTTTGCAGGTTATTGGGTATTTTTAAAAGAATGTATGATTTGAAAGTGTCATATATTAAAGCTAGATGGCTGGCAACGGTCCTCTGGATAATCTGTCACACACTTCTTCATATGAAAATGGGCACTTTATTTTTTGTGTAATGCTGAAAGCACAGAAGCACAGATGAGCTGTAACAGACCACGAGAAAACCAGCAGCATAACAAAATGCTCTGGAATGTTTTCCAGCTTCATCAGCTATATTATTTGTCAAGTTGACATGCAAGACAGGAGAAATAAAAAGGAAGCTAGACTCAAAACAAAATATAAGGAAAAATAGAATTCATGCCTGAAAATATTTACTTGATAATTGTGCAACTATCCAAAAGCAAACCTAAAATGAAGTTCTACTAGGTGGGACGGTTAAAATTATTGGATCAATACAGATGTTACTAGAAAATAAAATGCAAGGGAGATTACAAAGGGCTTTGACCTTGCTGTCCAATATTCATATAAGACTGTGGATTTAAACTAATACCCTATTTTTATCCTTTGTCAGGCCCCACTTTCAGACCAATGCACTTACCTGCCAAAGGCTAGTTCTGAGGAGGAAATCTCAAGTTCAACACTAGCCTCATAAATAGTTACTTTAAAAATTGATGAGTTCCTTCCAGAAAACCTCTGCAAAAGGCTGATCACAAGGTATGGTGTACAGGTTTAAAACAGGCCAACTGTCTACCATCCTTGTAAGAATGCAACCCTTAAAACTTTGGACTTCTGTGGGATTTCCACTCCTAACTCGGTTTTATATTACTGGAAATTCTACTGTATATGTATGAGACAAAGACATAGACTCAGTTGTGAGGCTTATAGTCTAGGTGAACATATACTTAACCACAATATTATCAAAGAAACAGACACAAAGCAGGTGATCTATGTCGAAAGCCAAAGTACACACAAGCAGTGGATGCTTTCACCAGCAACCGAATTCTATTCACTTACAGCTGGCTAGCAATCAATCTTCAAAGCCTGCCCAAACTTACTGAAAAAGATGATACTGTTACCTTCACCTGCTCTGACTATGGTGTACTTGAGAGACTGCTCTGGATTCTATCACTTTCCTCAAAAACAAGAGAAAGATTAATTGACTAAGCTGGGCTTTGTTCTGAATTTACTACTTAATGACCAAAACAGTTTCACCAGCTGTCGTCTCACAGAGTTTAGAGAAAAATCTGTCATTCTTACAATAGGGGAGAGTGAAAGCTGTTCAGGACGTGACCTGTCAGATTCATAAAGCTTCCTTCACCAGCTACTGTTATCCTGTTCCATGTTTCAAAGACAGCCAGCATGACTAGCACGTAAGGGCTGAAGAAAGCATATGTTAATACACACTGCAGAGATATTCCCTCACCGTACTGCTTCAGGAAGAATGGAGTATTTTACTTCTGTTGACTCAAAAACGGCAGACTACAGTTCAGTGAGAATTAATACTAAGAATCTCAAAAACTCTGCCTGCTTAGTAGCATTCTTTTATACAGTTGTCTGATTTTAACATAGTCCCACTCATTCTCAATAGGATCATGTGCACAAAAACTAATAGAATACAAGTGGTCACAGAGCAGTGGAAATGAGAGCAGTAGGGAATATGAAGCCAAGAAGGTAACAAGCACTGGAGAGTTCAAACAGACAGAACTCCAGCTTTCTCAGCTTCTGTAACACCGGTTAGGCCAAAGCCAAACAGAAGGGAAAGCGTTAATACATAAGCAGGGAAACACAGCTGCCTCTATGCAGAGCAGCCAGAGCCAGGAAGGTCAGCCATGAAGAAAACATGGCCCAGCTCAGCTGGAGCTGTGACTGAACTTCCAGGGGCAGTAGAAGCTCAGGCTCTAGGGCACATTTTGCTTTTACTTCTGCTCCTCCAGGTTCTAATTCCTCAGTGAGGTGAGAGGATCAAGATTTTTGCTTTATTTAAAAACTTGGGCTTTTAGAGTAATGGCTACATTGGCCTCAGAGAGCTTTTTACTTTTCCTTTGCATGGAAAAAAAAAAAAATCAAACAACTTTTTTTTTTTTTTTTAATGAAGTATGAGATCCTTTCCCTTTTCTTTTGACAGCCTACTTCAGCCATACCATGGGGTGGATTTCCATACAGTTCCACCCTAGACTGACCTCCCCTAAATAGGCCAAAAGGCTTTTTAAACTTTAAAAAAGCCAAATTTTATTAAAATAAAAATCTGAACACTCACCCTTTCAAACAGAAGACTCTCCAAGCAACTAGATTGGAGGAATAAAAATGGTTTAGAAACCACTTCCCTCCACAGCCCATGTTTCTGTAGGGAGATACTTACTCCTCCTTCACTCCATCTTCCAAAAGTGCAGCAAATTTCAGAGCTCTTCTCTCCCCAGGATCCTCCCAGCCTACAGCTGAGGATCCTGCAGCTCTATTGAGTCCCACCCCAGCCCATGAGCTCTCTAAAAGCGCTCCCAAAACAGCTGTCTTACTCCCCTGTGATGAAGCCCACCTGAAGCTTTGTGACCCCGTTCCTTTTCTCTTTATAGCAGCAGCAGTTACAGAAAACTGACGGGCAACACCTATCTTCAGGTGGGCTAAGGTGGCAGACGAGCCGAGATGGAGGCTGGGCTGACTTCAGTCTCCTAAATTTCAGAGGACAATTCTGAATGACTCAAGTTTAACTTGATTCCAGATAAGCCTTAAATCAGTTTTTAATTACATGTTTAAGTTCTCTGCACATAAGGAGACTTTTGTGCATGTGTTCAGTGAAGATAAACACAAACAAGCACTCAAGTACTGCTATGATACTGAGACAGGTAAGGGTACCGGTAAACTTTCAGTCCCCAAAACAACAGCAGTTAAGCTAATTCACAAACATGGTTCATACTCTACAGCTTTTGCACAATAGCCTATGAAAGGAGCTGAGAAGTCCCAGAAAAAAACCAACAAAGGCGGATTGAGATCCCAATTCTTTTCATCCCACACGGCTGTAATTAAATCCTTGACTGGAAACCTATTCCATGCTTCCAGTGAGGCAGGCCTCCTGCCCTCAAGGGAATGGAAGATCTACTTGTCCACAAAAAGAGGAGATAAAGAGAGAGAGAGAGAGAGAGAGAGAATACACAAGAGAAAGCCTGTGCTAGTGACACCAAAGCTATTTAAGCAGCAGGGAGAAGAAAGGGGTCCTGATTCTGCAACTGCTTATGCATCTTCCATTTATTAATAATTTGGTAACATGTACAAACAATGTTAGGTTCTTAAGCAGCTTCAGCAGAAGAAAGTGGAAACAGCTTTCCATTACATCTATCTCCACACTGTCTATGTGGAAGAGCTTATTGTGCCTTCCCTGGGCTCATGTCATTTTTCATCTGTTTATCTACTATATCCTTTTCTTCATAGTAACAAGAATTCTGCTTCCAGAAATGGTAAAAGAGCAAGATTCTAACAGAGAGCATAGTGAGCTGTGGAGAAAGAGTTGAACGATGGTATAGCATGCACCTGCGTCACGTTCACATGTGCTAAAACTAAAACACAGCTGGTCGGTTTAATTTTAGGCCTACTAGCCTTGGCAACATCCTTTTTATCTTCAATGCCTAATTATAAAGCCCTAAGTGCCAATGTGGTTAACTGCTTCGGCACGGAATGTTGTTGTTTCACTGCATCCATGAAATGCATCCAATAGACTGGCCTTACTTGGCACACTGTTCTAATTCTCCACTCTTTGAGTACATAATGCCTAAACAGCTATTTCTTCATTACCATGTAAAGAATCTAAACTGTAATAAGTATTTTTAATTGAGTTTGGTGCAACTCAGACCTGAGACACAGAAAATGATGGGACATATATGAAAGACAAAGAATTAAAACTTGAACTGTCTACTAATTCCATCTATGTTAACAGGCACTAAAAAAAAAATCAGGCGGTGTATAGTTCACCCAGCCTTTTTCACGTTGCTCTTTAAAGGGATTTTGTTATTTATTTTCCTTCTAATGGATACTGTTCCAAAATCTCCAAAAAGATGGCAGACTTTGCAAACACACAAAAAAATTTTGCAGAAATTTCAATTACTATTTTCTCAGGATAGTGAAAAAGACGTAAAGATCACAAAAACACTAGGATCACTTCTAAAACATCACTGGCAAAATGTTTTGTTTCATTTTAACCTATAATCTGTAAAAGTAGTTTTGTAAATATTCTTAAAAAAAGGGAGAATACCAATATAAACTTCTATCCACAGTTCTTGAATTCTGCAGGCCTCCTTCACAGAATGCTTCCAGTTTTAGTATCAGCTGAATGGATTTAGTATTACTGGCTCCATGAACTGCTTCTAAAGACATAAATTACTTTCTTCTCCTTCAAAGAAGTTTCTCATAAATATCCTCAAAACCAACTCATTTTCTTTCAAAACTTTTCTTACAACTCTGTAACCCCTCTGCATATAGGACAGAACACTATTTATCAGGCCCAGCAGTCATACCAGTCAGTTACTTCCTTGTCCATTTCTGCCAGTCTGTTTATATGCATCTTTCAGTCTGTTAAATATTTTGAAAGCTAATGTCTTGTGTCAGGGACAAATATTATGCAATGTTAATACTATAAACTGTAGAGTAACACTCACAACAATGCAAAGGGGAAATGGTAAAAATTAATGAGAATGCTAGGTGATAAAATCTTACTCTATCCTGGCAAGAAAGTGAAAGGATAAATTCAATGCGGTTGTGTCTGCATAAAGAAAATAATTAGATAATGAGGAAGAAACTTACAAAATCTGGTCAGTAATTCTCTGACTTCGTTAATTTAATTTCTTTTTCCTACAAGTCTACGTGAAGGACACATGTAAGCTTCTCTAGACAATCATCTGAAGACAGGAGCTTTAACAGGTAGGTATTTGGAAGCCACTAACTCTCTCTCAGCAATTGTCCTTTCCTTGCATGGAATTCATTACCGACTGAAGTCAAACTCAATTACAGTACATTCAGATTTCCCAAAATCCCAGTGTTTCACTGATTTTTCAGCTACAACAGGATAAATGGCCACACTTCAGTGAAGAGTATATTCAGCTGGCTTTTTAGAGGAGGATAGGTCTACTGTATCATTAGCAGCACTACTACTGAATCCTGCCACTCCTAATCTTATTTTTCAACTTCAGCTCGCAGTTCAAACTTTATCATTGATGTTTAAAGCTTCAGTGAACCCTTTGCTGATGAAAAAGCATCTCAGTGGGTTCCACAGGGGGGTTCTGAAGGGGCTTCTCAGTTTTTCGTAAGGCTCAGACTGACATCTTTGTAAACATTTTTCATCGTTGCACATCACTTCTGTCTGTAAGGCAGACAGAGCAAAAATAAACAGCTGTTCATTACAAGCACAGCTGCACCACACTAATATGAGCTGAAACTACTAAGCGGTCTTCTTTGTACTTTCAAGGCACATGTGAAAAAGATTGCAAGTCAAAGCACCAAAAAGCCTTGAAATTGATGTATTTCTTTTTTGTGGTACAAACTAAGGGCAGACACTGATCCATCAACATGACAAACCCTCGAAAGGGGTTTGGGTGCTTTATTTTTCATAGAGCAAGGGTACTTTAAAGAACCTTTGTTCATTAGTGGGGTTGAGACTGCAAGGTTATTACAGTAAGGAGAAAATGGAACAATGCAGACATACTAAAATGAAAATTAGTTTAGTGGTGATGGGACATTATAATGAATCTTAGATTAATAACTGAAAGGTGATTGATTTGGATGTCTAAGAAAGTGAAAGCTCTGACTGACACTCTTCCGCCTGCCAGTTTCAGTGTGATATTAACCCTCTTCTCTTCTACTTAGTGGTATGTTCACGCTGCAGCTCAGTGAGGACATAAAGGCTGAAGTTTCACCATATGGTCTGAGTCATATTAGGAACTCCCTACGCTGACAGGAGGAAAACCTGCTTCCCTCACCCATATCTTCCTCCCCACTCTTTGATGCACATTTCTGCCAGTTATCTGGGACAGAGATAACTCTGGGATCTGAATCACATAGAAGGCAAGTTCATTAAAACAAAAAAAATGTATATTTCTATAATCATAATATTTTTAATGGTTTTTACATACTATTAAATATAGTAATATAATCAATTATATATTTTATGTATTACTGGTTCATGAACTGAATCAGATCACTTTGCAATCTCTTGTAAGCAGGGAATATGGGAAGGAACTGTGTAGGTGGAAGTAAGTGAGGAGGAAGGCGGTGAATGAGGGAAAAAGAAAACAGGAAGTAAGGGAGAGAGGGACTCCTCATGGCAAGCTGTTAATTCAGTTCAGCTATAACATGGATCTGCTCCTTAAGAGCATACCTCTCCTCCAGCCTGCAAAATTTTCATTATACTTAAAGGAGCTTAGTATCTTCAGTCCATCATCTCACTGGAAAACTTTACTGAAGCTGGCTAACAAGTTTGGAAGTTCTTCCGGAAAGAAAACCTGAAGGACACAGTGTGGCCACATGACCTCATTTTCTCTAGGAGATGTTCTTATGAAATGCAGTTATGCAGGAGACTAAAACATGTGCTAGTTCATATGTAGAACCAACACTGAACTGATTAAAATGGCTTATTTAAAGATGGGAATAATCAATAGAGGTGGAGATGCAGCAGTGATACCTGAAGGGAACTCCTCTGTCAAACACAGTTAATGAACAACTAATCTGAAAATGCAGGGAACAAATTCCATTGAAGAGAGGGAACAATGTTTAACACTAAGTTATGTACTAGCTCATGTTTAATCACTTTACTGCCATCTTCTAGAGTAAAAAATTCTAGAGTAAAAAAGTAAGCAATGGACTTCCATCAGTCTTACACCATGAAAGTAAGATGAAGAATGAGAACAAATGTATGTATAACAAAATTATATTATTTCTGCTATCATGACAAGAGTGACTGTCTGGTTTAATTTTTTTTTTAAATTGAAGCAATATGAGAAAAAGTTAATGAAATATTTTTAAAATTCGTGATCATCTTTCAGTCATAGTTGTTATTTATGAATGAATCCAGCATTTCAATTGTTTTTACCATCATAATTTGATGGAACTGCAGTGAAACATTAAAATGTTATTTTGTAATGAAGAATGTACAAAGATTAACTATAAGTGACACACCAAGCTAATGTCTATTGTCCAAAAAAAGAAGAGGTTTACTCTGAAATTCAGATATTCAACTACTTATTTTTGTGCATATGGTAAAGAAGAATTTTGTCTTTTTAATTCAAAAGACTACTCTTCTGTATAAAGAAATAATTAAAGAGTAGAAATTACTATATATATTAATTCTAAGTTGTCTCTAACAAATGTGTAATATGACTTACCTTGAAGTAGAGCTGCAATTTGGAGTGACTGTTGAGATGGATGTTCTTTAAGAATATCTAAAACCGTTCTACCCAAACTGTCCTTTATGTTGGTATCAATTCCTGAAAAAGAAAATGATCTGTGGTGGAATTTTTAACCCCAAGTACTTCAGATTATAAATGTGATATATCAAACTTGATCATCTGGCAAATTGAATGCAAGCAGTTTTACAACTGTAGCAGATTAACAGCTGTGTTACAGTTGAAGTATAGCATCCATTTCTGTTTAAAGCTTCAGTAGCCTAAAATTCACATGCTGACATGGATTGTTTTTGTCATGTTTCTGTAACCCATGGGGATATAAAGTAAGCTTCTTAAATCAAATTTGGGATTATTTTAACAGATTGTTCCTAAGAAACAGCCATCCTGAAAATAATATTTTATAAAATCAAGAACTTCTCTAAATGGTTTTCCTACATTCCTGGATTCTAATTCTCCCCAAACTGCTCTGATTCATTGGGGATTTTCTAGTCCATAGTACCAGTATGTGTTTTGGGAGCAATACTGAAAAACTTATTAAGCTCAAAAGCTTTGTACTTCTTGGCAACACGTTAAAAATTCATGCTCCAAGTAGACTGAAATACCCATATGCAGTATCAGGGCTCTGAGCACAGCCAGAGCATTTCCTCACAGACTGTTCAGACTGTTGACAAAGTAACTGTTTGACTCCAGCTGTGAAGGTAACTACAAGTAAGTTTGAGTCTTATCCTGGATAGGCCTCAAAGAACCTGATGTCCATGATCATATAATCATAAATTAATAATATGATTTGGGTTGGAAGGGACTTTAAAGATCACATAGTTCCAACCCCTCCAGCCATGGGCAGGGACACCTTCCACTAGACCAGGTTGCTCAAACCCCCATCCAACATAGCCTTGAACACTGCCAGGGAGGGGGCATCCACAGCTTCTCTGGGCAACCTGGTCCAGTGCCTCACCACCATCATAGTAAAGAATTTCTTTCTTATATTCAATCTAAATCTACTCTCTTTCAGTTTAAAGCCATCACCCCTTGTCCTATCACTACATGCCCTTGTGAAAAGTCCCTCTCCAGCTTTCTTGCAGAACCACTTCAGGTACTGGAAGGCCACAGTAAGATCTCCCTGGAGCCTTCACTTCTCCAGGCTGAACAGCCCCAACTCTCTCAGCCTTTCCTCATAGCAGAGGTGTTCCAGTCCTCTGATCATATTCGTGGCCCTCCTCTGGACCAGCTCCAACATGTCCATGTCCTTCTTATGATAAAAGCCCCAGAGATGGATGCAGGACTCCAGGTGGGGTCTCACAAGAGCTGAGTAGAGGGGCAGAATCCCCTCCCTTGACCTGCTGGCCACGCTGCTTTTGATGCAGCCCAGGATACAGTTGGCTTTCCGGGCTGTGAGTGCACATTGCCAGGTCTTGTTGAGCTTCTTGTCAACCAGCACCCCCAAGTCTTTCTCCTCAGGGCTGCTCTCAATCCATTCTCTGCCCAGCCTGCGTTTGTGCTTGGGATTGCCCCAATGTGTGTGCAGGACCTTGCACTTGACCTTGTTGAACTTCCTGAGGGTCACACAGACCCACCTCTGAAGCCTGTCAAGGTCCCTCTGGATGGCATCCCTTCCCTTCATCATGTTCACTGCACCACACCCCTTGGTGTCATTGACAAACCTATTGAGGGTGCACTCAATCCCACTGTCTATGTCGTCGACAAAGATGTTAAACAGCACCAGTCCCAAAACCGACCCCTGAGGAACACCAGTTATCACTGGTCTCCACTTGAACATTGAGCCATTGACGGCAACTCTTTAAGTGTGACTGTCTAGCCAATTCCTTATCCACTGAGTACTCCATCCATCAAATCCCTGTCTCTCCAATTTAGAAACAAGGATGCCATGTGGGACAGTGTCAAATACTTTCCACAAGTCCAGGTAGATGACATCAGTTGCTTTTCCCTTATCCACTAATGCTGTAACTGCGCCATAGAAGGCCACCAAATTTGTCAGGCTCAATTTGCCCTTAGTGAAGTCATGTTGGCTGTCACCAGTCGCCTCCTTATTTTCCATGTGCCTTAGCATAGTTGCCAGGAGAACCAGTTCCATGACCTTGCCAGGCACAGAGGTGAGACTGACTGGCCTGTAGTTCCTTGGGTCTTCCTTTCTACTCTTTTTAAATACGAGATTTGTTTCCCCTGTTTCAGTCAGTGGGAACTTCACCGGACTGCCACAGCTTCTCAGATATGATGGATAATGGCTTAGCAACTTCATCCACCTGTTCCCTCGGGACCCACAGATGCATGACATCTGGTCCCGTGGACTTGTGCACCTTCAGGTTCCTTAGATGGTCTCAAACCTGATCTTCTCCTACAGTGGGTGGTTCTTCATACTCCCAGTCCCTACCTTTGCCTTCTGTGACTTGGGCAGTGTGGCTGGAGCACTTGCCAGTGAAGACTGAGGCAAGAAAGCTGTTGAGTACCTCAGCATTCTCCACATCCCAGGTAACCAGGTCTCCCATATCCTTCTGGAGAGGGCCCACGTTATCCCTAGCCTTCCTTTTATCAGTGATGTACCTATAGAAGCTTTTCTTGTTGCCCTTGACATCCCCGGGGCAGCTTTAATTCTGTCAGAGGTTTAGCTTTCCTAACCTGATCCCTGGTTGCCTAGTTTCTCTGTATTCCTCTCAGGCTACCTGTCCTTGCTTCCAGCCTCTGTAGGCTGCCTTTTTGTGTTTGAGTTTGTCTGGGAGCTCCTTGTTCATCCATGCAGGCCTCCTGGAGTTTTTGCCTGACTTCTTCCTTTGTTGGGATGCACTGCTCCTGAGCTTGGAGCAGGTGATCCTTGAATATTAAGCAGCTTTCTTGGGCCCCTCTTCACTCCAGGGCATTATCCCACGGTACTCCACCAAGCAGATCCCTGAAGAGGCCAAAGTCTGCTCTCCTGAAGTCCAGGGTAGTGAGCTCGCTCTGCACCCTCCTCGCTACCCTAAGGATCTTAAACTCCGCCATTTCATGGTCACCGCAGGCAAGGCTGCCTTTGAGCTTCACAGCCCCCACCAGCCCCTCCTTCTTGGTGAGAACAAGGTCCAGCATAGCACCTCTCATTATACTGCATGACTCTCCACTTTTTTCTTATAGGAGCTATTTTGGAAATGTTTGCGTTATGGTAGAAGACTGAAGTTGTTTTTTGGTTTAGATGCACTTTCATAAAAAGTAAAGGCATGAAATTTCCCAATGAACAGAATGAGTTTCTTCTCAGGATGCTGAATACGGGAAAACAGGGGAAGCAGGATCTATAAGGACATTCTGCCAGCATGGAAGGATTTCTCTACTCACCAGGAAAGGCTGAAGTTCTTGCATCTCCTGACTTGGCAGAGAGTTTCCTAGTTTGTTTTGTCAGAAAGAGACATTTGTTTTTTCACTGAAAATAAAGCCAAAATACTACTCGGCTGATTAGCAGTGGCAGCTGATTTTCAGAGGCCAGAGACATCAACTTACACCTTTCCTTTGCAGTAGCCACTTATAACATCTTCTGAGTCTTTTTTGAAGCAGAACTAGAGAAAAGGGGATTGTTAGATAAAAAAGGCAGAAGGTGGGGAGTGTTGCAGAAGTGCAGAGCACTTGGGGTTGAAGGAGTTCACAGTGAAGATTCTACTCCACTGTCTTGTACAACTACTGTGGCAGAAGCTATAATGTGTAATCATCTATATGAGGCATACTTTATCTGTGGTCAGCTTCCTATGTTTGTGTGATGTTCTCCAGACCTTCCTCTTTAAGGTGAATTAATTTTAAAAGGCCCTGCCCAAGGTGAAGATCCCTTTCTGCCTCCTTCTTTTTCATCCAAACAGGAAAGCGTCTTGGAAGGACCTTTTTTTATCTGAAAACAGATCTCAGATCAGGTATGCACTAGCTGAGATTCAGATGAGGAGCTGTGAGTAGGACATACTTCTTTTGAAATATATAACCCCATAAGCACTGGTAATAAAGATCAGTGAGATCCCTCAGTGTAATGGAAGTTCACACATCTCAGAGAAGTAATTTCTAGACATTTTTTCATTGGTCTTCTCATTTACCTGAGAACACAGTTGTTTAGATGAGTAATTTACCTGCAACAATTCTGAAACTGTTATTATGTAGTAGATGGGTTTGTTGGGACTCTATATCCCTCTCCCTTCAAAAGGACAAATGCAATTCTTGGAGACACAGTGCCTTCCCCGTTCTTCAGAGGCACTCAAAGTTTATCCAGGAAATGAAGGAGCAAGCAGGATGGTGTGTTTGTTAGGAATAGCTAAGTGAAGGAAATAAACGTGAACACGAGTCTTCAGGCCTCTAGATGAAAGAATATTCTTGGCTGTCTTTCAGAGTGTAATAACAAAATTTGATGTTCTCAGAATACATTTATTCTCAGAATACAGTGGCATACACTGAGTCATACATGGAATTTCTGAGTCTTAGTGAAAACATTCCTTTTGTTCTGTTCTCAGTGTACAGTACTTTCTTATTCCAAAAGAACACTGTTTTAAGGAGATGTACATGTGATTAGATTTGCAAAGGCTGAGAAAGATAACAGTAATTTGTACAACTAAAATTTGGCAAAGCATACATCAGATTAGGAATATTAAGGATATTTGTTCAGTGTTTCCTTGAAAATTAGATTTACCTGTTTCAAGCAAAATGCGTACTACCTCCACCTTTCCAAATAGGGCTGCTTCATGTAGTGCGCTCCCTTTTTCTGTCTAGAAAATAAAAATATTGTGACATTTAAAATGCAGATTAAAATACCAATGAGTCTTCTTGAAAAGAATACATTTTGAAAAGAAGTATTTTTCCCCTCTATTTTATCTGTACATAAAAAAACATTGAATGGGCAAGAACAAATACTACCATAATTTCTTTTTATTATTATTCAAGATAACAACATAAATGCTGTCAGTTCTACTATAAAAATTAATAACTTTATAAGAAAATATAATAGAGATGTAATGCAACTCCCAATTAACAAGCCTGCATTTGTGTAAAATTTCTAAACTTCTATTACAGGCAGTGAAAATCTAGTCAATACCATCAGTGGAACATAGCTGTTCAGCAGAGCCAACCAGTTTGCATGTGGACATCTACACTGTGGCGTTTTAATCTGAAAATGGACCACACCCTAGAAGGCCAAATCAGTTGCACAGTGAGAGATGGCCTAGGATATCCCACCTGGCCTCCAGCTGATGTTCCAGTTGATGCTCACATTCAATCTGCATCATATCTGCCCAATACAGACATCTTGGATACCCTAAGGCACCTCCAACAGCACTAGATGCCTATATTTAGATCATTTAAATTCTACCTTAGATGTCTGTGAGCCTGATTTCACAGATTCAAATAAAATTTACAGTACTGAAAAACAAACTACCTCTCTTAACAAGCTACTTTTCTTATTATTTTCTACTGCTGACTGTTACTGAAAAATCTGAAAAGAATGCCTTTCCATACAACAACATTAGCATTAGCTAAAGCACTACTAGATCTCACTGAATCTCTGTCTCATCTCCTTTTTTTTTCTGATAGTAAATCAGATTTTGAGTGTTTTTCATTTGTGGGCAAATGTTAAAGGTTTACTGCCTGAATTTGTTTTTTCTGTATTTGAGCCAAATGCACTATTGTCATGCTCACTATGGTGTAAGGACTTTAAAGACATAAAAAACTTAACTCTGAAATGACTAGTGATTCATTATTTATTAGTTGTGTCCGAATGCGCTAGTGCTACAGTGATGCAATGACAGGATATTTAGAAGTAATCAGAGATCCTGAGATGGGAAGTGAGCACACATTAAGTGTACACGTGCCCTACTAATTGAGCCTGAAAACTCTTTGTTATGTCCACAACGGGAACATTTACTTTTTATCTTTCTTCATACTTAGTAAATGGACGTATAAAGTAGAGCATGCCCAATGTCATTTACATCCAGCACATGAGGTATACTAACAGTATAACGGAAAGGAGAAGGAAGTCAGTAAGAGAATATACATAAGAAACTCAAAACAATTTCTAATCTTTCCATTTTCAGAAGCAATCTGGATGAACATTCCCAGACTCATTCTGAACAAGAAGACTAAATGTTCAGATTTACTTAAAGATAGTTTCAGAATCCTTTACTCAATACCTACTGGAGTTATCAGGTAACTGCAATTGACTTTAACAGTGGATAAGTCTGCAATGACACTGCAACCACAAAGGTACATACAGAGCTTAAGGTGCAGCTCAGAAACTTCTGGAAATCAAAACAGTTTTCAGAAAAGTCACTGATAGCCATAGGTCTGAGTACTGAAAAAGGCTTGACATTAGCAATCTTGAAAAAGGCTTTGACACAGGCTATTATCCTCTTTGGCATTTGTGTGGAGTTGGCATTTCCTTTGGATTGGTCACTTACTGACATGAATAAACCTCAAGACTATTGAGTGGGTCTGGTAATTTTAACATAGAGTCATCAGGGATGTGAGGTATAGCTTTGACTCCCAAAATATTTGACTTTGGAAAGACACATGGTGAAATTTGAAAAGCCACAATGGGGAGAAGTCTGGCACGGTAACCTGCCAGAGAAGAACACCAAAATAGGGGCTGAATCACAACTGAAGATTCACTGTTTTGAGAAAAAAGGAATGTCTCTCTCATATTTGAATGTATTCACTACAGTTGAACATATTCTGACATATTTGAACATGTGCCAGCAACGTGCCCTTGCAGCAAAAAAGCTAATGATATACTGGGCTGCACTAGGAGGAGTGTTGCCTGCAGGTCGAGGGAGGTCCCTTCTATTCACCACTGATGAGGCCACACCTGGAGGTCTCTGTCCAGTTCTGGGCTCCCCAGTATGAGACATCCAGGCAGCTACTGGAGAGAGTCACTAAGATGATCCAGAGACTGGAGCATCTTTCCTGTGAGGAAAGGCTGAGAGAGCTGGGACTGTTTAGCCTAGACAAGAGAAGGCTCTCAGGGGATGTCATCAATGTGTGCAGGTATCTGAAGGGAGAGTGTAAAGACTGAGCCAGGCTCGGTGGTGTCCAGTGACAGAAGTGGTAATGGCGGAAACCTGAAACACAGGAGGTTCTGTCTGAACATAAGGAAACATTTTTTGCTGTGCAATTCACTGAACCCTGGTACAGTTTGTCCAGGAAGCTTGTAGAGTCTCAGTCCCTGGAGATTTTCAAAAGCTGCCTGGACATGGTCCTGGGCAACCTGTTCTAGGTGACCCTGCTTGAACAGAGGAGTTTGACCAGATGACCTCCCAAGTCCTCTTCCAAACTCAAGAATTCTGTGATTCTGCCAGGGATAATAATTAGTAATGTATACACCAACAATGAAATACACAGAGGTTCGAATGTTACAGGAGGGCTGAGCACTAAATTTTAGCCCTACCAAGGACAAACTTCAGAGATCGGAACAGGCTGCACCTTGACTGAAATTGTAGAGATCATTCTGTATTAATAAGGAACCCTTTTTAATAGAAAAAATGGACATACTTTAGTGACAACAGCTAGCTAGAATCCACTGCAGTGGCGTGATCTAACACTGAGAATGATTAATGTTCTGGCAAGCTGAATCAACAGCTTTGAGGACAAGGAAGAGGATCTATCCTCAGACTCTTCATTTAAGGTGTGGAAAAGATGCTGGTATGATAATTGTCAGAACTGGCAGCAGTCCTCTCTATTGATCAAAATTCCCCACTGGAGGCAAGGCAAACAATATTTTCCTTGATGAAAGCATATATCTCATAAGAAATTGAATGAAAAGTAACACGAGAAGAGGAAATTCCCTGTAGATGTCCAAGTCAAACAAATCTATCTGGGAGCAACTTGAGACCCAGAAGATAGTTCTGTAACAATGGACCAAAGCTGTGCTATCCATAGAGGGAGTAGAGAAATTCAAGACACCTACATATATAATTCATAGGGTTGGGAGAGGAATCCAAAGCCAAATGCCAGTTTTTTAATTTTATACTTTCTCACTTCTTGGTCTCTTCTACTGTGCTATTTCCATCATATCTGAACATGATCCTGAAATGCTTTACAGGCATTCTGCACTTCCTTGAATTCTGGGGCAGTCTTTGGTTTACAACTCCAAGCCATCAGACAACGCTAACGAATGCCATATCCCAGAAATGAGATATATATTACAAACCATCTGTTCGAAAGAAGAATTTGAAAGCCACACCACATAAACAGTGGAATGATCTGTCAACTCTATGGGTGATTTTCTGAGCAAGAGGAGAAATAATGCCAGGAAACTGAACTAAAATAATTCTGGGAATATGGAGATTGAAAGCACACTTGTAAGATGCAGATGTGTAATCCTACATGTGATGTCATGAAGATGAATGCTGACGTAAATTTTTAAAGCTCTAGGCAGGATTTCATGGTAATAGTGAATAACTAACGAATAAATAAAATTACTCGACCCAGAAACTGTCCAGAAGGCAGAAATGTCCTTGTTACCAGAGAGTTCAGCTACCAAACTCCATTTTAACACAGGGAAAATGCTGAGCCTCAGGATGAACAGGGCGAAGAGAAACTCAGCGTACTGGCTGAGTAGATATGTATCTCTTTGTAAATGTACATGTGGACTACTACCAGAATACAGAAATGTTGGAGGTGTTTTTCCAGTGCAGTAGAGCATGTTATAAAAATTGGAAGGATTAAAAAATGTAGTTACAAATAATTTCTATACATTATTTAAGATGTGCTAGAGCTTTTAGGTAGATCTTTCTCACTTACAATGGTGTATCTATGCGCTAATATACCTTTGTTGTCTACACCACAGCAAGCAAACTCAAGATTTATAGACAATATTCACTGCTTTATTTCCTGAAGCTTTCATTGCCTTGGATCATATTTTCCTGGCAATGTGAACACTACCATTATATTTGAAAACTCTTCCAAAGTTATGTTTAATGCAAAAATTTTGGTATTTTTTCTTGAACACAGTGAGCTAAAGTCTGCTTGAGTTTGCGTCGATGGATTATATATTGATTCCCTGGCATAAGTTTTCTGTATATCAAATATAGAGAAGTATAGCACAAATTATGCTACGCATACAGTAAAACAGTCCCTGCCCCAAGTAGCTTACAGCTAAATGCAGGTACTATGTCACAGCTGGACACACAAAACAAGCAAGGATAAAAGGACGTTGTCAGTAGGAACACCAGGATACACAAATCAACCTGGCACACAATTTGCAGGCTCACATAAAAGCATCAAGGGTTTTATTAATTAGAGATTTTTTAAGCATGTAAATATGCAAGAGCGTGTAATTAGGTCACTTGTCTAGTCCTTATTCATAGGCAGTTTACTACAGTTTTGATATGGATTTCAAACATAATCTGAAGGATGGAATAGTAGCTTTGCAAATTGATTCATGAAATATCCTCCATACATAGTTACAGCAAAAAGCCCTGTGCAGAAGAACTACAGTGATAAGCAATGGAAATTGCCATCATTACTGAACAGACAAGGAAGGCAAATAGGGGTAGATTAAAGCTGGATAAGCAGAAGGGGCCAAGTTTTTAAGGTATTTACAATTATAAAATTACTGTTTACATGAAACACACTGAACTGCGCAGTATCTTATTTTACTGAGGGCCCAAAATCTATCACTCACCCAAAACCTGTGTTTTTTTCATATGTTTCAATTTAAATGAAAACTTCAAAGCATAAAGAGGTGAAGTAGATTTGTATTGCCCACTTCTAAATAATTTCAGACTGAAGGATAATGGATAGACCTGGGAAATGAATAAAATGTGTGATTAATTCAATAAAAAATTAAATGCTATTATTAGTCCAAATATTTGCTACGATTAAAAGTGCTCCGGGAGTACAGAAGAAAAAGATAACATGGCTAAAGTAAACTTCCCATTTAAATAAATAAATACTTACAATTACAGAGTGATAGCACATAGGCTACTTCTATAATTGCCTCTCAATATTCTGAGAGCTCTTTATTGCTGCTAAGCTGAATTTATTTAACATGTATGAGTGTGTACAAATTTATTTACCACATGGCATTATACTTTGTATATTGTTGTTTCCCAATCAGTGATGCAGAGCAATTTAATTAATATTAAAAGAAAGAGCTGAGTTCAGTTTTAAGTAACAGGCTGATACTGTATGCTCTGCTCAGCTTAATAAGCTGCCAGTAATCATTAACAAAGAATTTTTCAGAGGTTATAGAAGTAATAAGTTAACAATATGTACTGAGCCAACTTGTCAATATGCTAAGATGCTGAATGAAAAGGAACATATTGACAGAGAATATGTATACCAGTGAGAAAATAAATAAATTCTATTTCCTTCTGGCAACTACGACAAACACAGAAGAAACAAGATTAACCAGTGAAAAAATTAAAAGAAAATAAAATTTAAAAATCCCCTCTGCCTAAGAATAACTAATAAAAATAAGAATACAAATTACTTAAAACAGATTAGAATTTAAAGAAAATAGTCCTAGAATTTTAGTGTAGATGGCAAACAGGTCACCATTACTAAAAGGATGTCTCATTTATTAAAAGAAAATTATACAAAATTTGCATCCACTATATTTTTTTAAGACCAGTAAAAAACTTTTGGCATAACTATAGATAGAAATGGCTTCGGAGAACTCACAGCAGTGCTAAAATTATCTTGATTACATAAGAGGAAGAATATATTTCATAAAAGCATTGTGTAATATTCAACCATCATGTAACCATCAGTTTGTAAATTGCCATGACAGAGACTATTTTTCTTCAATTATTCTATTTCTTAAGCCTCAATTCAGGCATCAGTTTCTTTCTTTTTCCTCATTCATTTGCTAGAGATAGAAGAGAAATTATACATTCAGAAGCATGTACTCAAGGGTTCCATTAAGTGTTGCTTTAGCATTAAACTTTTCTAAACTACTGAAGATATAGTAATAGTAAAGGACAGGTGAAACGTAAGAGCTGCTTGTATTAACCTTTGCAAGTGTATCACTTTCTAGTAAAGAAAATCAAAAACATATTAAATTGGAAGCATAATGGTAGGCAGATATACAAGTAGGCAAACCACAGGAAAAAAAGTGTTTCTGTTTGAAACAGTTTGAAGCAAGTAACAATGTTAACTCAAAAGATACTAGAGCTAATAAAAGCAGCAAAACAATTTTAACACATTTTCATTTTGAAGACACTTGAGAATATCCATTTTTAATCTTAGAATATGTTAAAATTTTCTGGTTTGCTTTGGTTTTTTTTTGGGGGGGGGTTTAATCTATCTTTTCTTTTCCATTTCACATTCTTTTCCTGAAAAGTTGAAAAACATGACTTTGAGGGAGGAATCCAGAAAAAACAAAAGTGCATGGAATCCAGGTGCAATCTGTTAACCTAGACCCTCTCTATATAAAAGGGAATAATGTGTACAAAGGTAATTGATTAAATGCACCAGAAGCTTAAAATGGTTATAAAACTTAGCCAAAGTTTAGGCCGTTCACAAGATTTATTAAATCACCTATTGGTAAAGAATGTCTGTAGGTGACTCTAAAATAGATACAGTTATGTTTATTTCTTTGGTTTATCTGAAAATAGATACAAAGCTGAAACAATCTTAATTCAAACCATGTTACATATACCCAGACAACAAATAGGCTACTTTAAATCTGAAGATAAAATACACTTCAAACTCAAACACAGTGCCATCAATCAAATCAAGAAATATCATAAGACTGAGGCAAGACTTCACACATAACAGAATGAGGTCCTTTGTGGTTAAAAGGTTTGGACACTTTCCACTACAAAGAAATGGACATAATATTTACTGCTGTTGTACATTGTATCTGTTCCCATCTACATCTCTCTTCTTTAAAGTTACCCTTTTTACACCATCATAACTTGGTGTGCATAGCACTAGATGCACTAAACAGCTAACAGGTTGGAGTCAGTACCTGCAAGAGTGCAAAGCTATGGAATTTTCTTTTAGATTAATAGAACAAATATTTAGAAAAGCAGAAAAATCAAAATTATTATTATTTACTAACTTTGGGTTTAGAATGTAATAACCCTGGGAAAATGAGTTCTCAGTCAAAAATTGTTTCAGATTGCTATGACCATTAAGAGTCATAGCTTTAGCAAGTCAACTTCGTATCACTAAAGCCAATATTGTAAAAATAAATATATATACACCTACATGAATGGTTGATACGATTTGTGTATCTACATGTCTCAAGGCAACATTAAAATATACACTCTGCTTTGAAGATACGTATCTTTCTTGAGTTATCCTTCTGAACACATCATTTGCGTCATAAATAATAAATCTGTGTTATATATCACCTTGCACCATTTCTAACAAAGTAAAGGCAAGTGCATTTTAAAAGAAAAAATGTAAGAAGTTATTTCATTTCTATCATATTCTAATGATACAGGAAAGTAAGGAAAGAAAGGAAGAAAGGAAGAAAGGAGGAAAGGAAGAAAGAAATCACACACTAACTTGGCAGCTGACATCCATTCCAGCCTCCAGAAGCACCTGTACAACAGTTTTGTGGCCATTACGTGCAGCAAGATGCAAAGGAGTGTGTTTTCTTGTATTACAGTTCATCAGGTTTGGATATGCTTTGATGATCATTTTTACAACACGCAGGCGTCCATAAAGTGCTGCCAGATCCAGAGGTGTTTCTAGTTTGTTGTTCCTTATTGTAGGGTCCGTTAGCTCTTCTAACAGAACAGCAACTACTTCTGAATGACCATATTGAGCTGCACAATGCAGTGCTGTTTCATTTTCATTGTTCTGTTAAAACAAAACAAACACTTCAGAAATTCATGTTTAATCACACAGCAGAACGGCTCGGTTTCTATAAATTGCCTCCATGAGATGACTACACAGGCAGAGTTTGCAATATAATGTATGGTAATGTATGTTAAATGCTTCAGAATGACTCCACTAAAATTTTACTAATAATACATTAATACTTCAGCTTTGTGGCTCTCAAGCAGATCAGGTCCCTGTGTGTCCACAATGCTCCCAATCCATTTTTAACAACATGGCCCAAAAAACCTTGTTGATCATGATAGGCCGCAATCTGTCACCCTTCTTGATTCCACTGTTCCTGAAACCATAGTTGAGTCCTCTTAGAAATACTCTGACACTTAAGGTAAGTCTCTCTTCTCAGTATAACTGGTTTTAAATCATAGCATGTTATTAGAGTAGCAAAATTACAGAGAAAAATTGTGTAATGAAAACATATCAGGCACAAGGCTGGTTTCATATATCACCACAAAAGCTACTGTCAAGACAACAAACAAAGCTTGGAAGAAGGCAAAATAACAACTGTAGATATTAGCATAACAAGTAAGCATCTAGTCTTCTCAGGGCTCTAGGGAGATGTACGTGTGCATTTCAAGGCATATGAGAATGTGTATGCTGTGGATTGAATAAGTTATTCCTTTGTAAAGCAATACCCCTGAAGTCTTCTCCCAAACACTATTTAATAATATTAATAATAAATAATTACTGAGAATAAGCACTATCTTCTTTAATTGTTTTCTTCCAGTTCTGCCTGAATACTTGCAATCGCAAACAGACAAATAACTTCAGGCAGAGAGGAAGGAAACTATTTATAGAGCCCTCTGAATTCTATATGCCATCTATATTATTAATGTATCTTATGTAGTCTCTATGATGCCTTAAAATAGGCTAAACACTACAAATTTTAGAAGTATGCACATTGAAGGGCTCTTCTGATATATGATTTATAAAATCTTGTGACAGTTTTGAAAATGTTGTAAAAGTAGAAAGCCAATAAGCTAATGTGTCATACAAAGAAATAGAAAAATAATGTAAATTCAGAAAAGATACTAGAGAAGGATAGGAAGATAATTCTAAAGAAAGGAGAAGAGATAAATCTGAATCCATAGTCTGTATTTCTCAAGGAAACAACTGAAGAAATTTCTGGGGACAGACAACTGAAAATAGAAAAAATGATTTGTCTTTTGAAAGACAGAAAGGGTGAGAGAATCAGAGAAATGAGGCTTTGGCCTTTTACTCAAAAGCTAACTAGGGTAAGAAAATCCATGCTGAAAGGTGGAATGGGGGAAAAATTTTTTTTCTTTTTGGTAACAGTGTTTCTAATGCTATAATCAAGAACTTAAATGTTGGGCTTGTGCTTTTAACAACATTGCTGTCATTTTCATCTCATCTCGTAATTTAAAATGATTCAGATGAACCTGGGAGACAGAACACACAGACCAACACACTCAGATAAATTAATGTTGCAGATAAACTCTTCAGCTGTCTGAAACACTACATGAGACCGCAGAGACTGGAATGTGTTTCCTGCTAAACTCCAAGACAGAAGCTGGAGAAGAGCCAGGTAGAAAGTAAGAAGTTTCAACTGGCAGGCTTTATGACTAAGTATTTGAATCCTGTGCATTATTCAGACCACTACGTGGTCTTTCTCTATTCATAGAGCATAAATTCAGGTTAAAATATGTACTATCACAATACTACATGGCTGCAATGATCTGTCAACTACCTGTGATATGCTTTTTGTGCTCTAGTGACTTTTAATGTATCCTTTATACAGGACTGGGCAAAGCAATTTTTTTATGTACAGTGGTATACCCACAAATAACAAGCATATTTTGTTAGAGTTTATTTCTAGATTTTCAATGTTTCATGGACAGAATTGCATAGATGAACAGGCAATTGCAGTCTAATTTTGTGTACAATTACCACAATTAAGCATGAAAATCAGATAACTGCACATAAGATGGCCAATTATGGTAATTTGTGCCTACAGTTACTGTATTTACATCTCCAATGGAAATAGTTACACAAAGAAATTAGATGTATAACTATATCCACATTCTGTGACGTAAATAGCAAAATACACGTTTACTATACAATTGTCTAATGGATATATCTATCTATCCAATATTTGCTTATGTTTGAATTTTTTTCAAGCATTTCTGAATAATGTATAAAGTATCTGGAATCGTGGGTCAACAGTCTAATATTGTAGTTTAAAAGTATTCTGATTAAATTTTCAGAGACGTATAAAAATTAAATTGGCTATGTCCTTTTTCTCAAAATGTGGTGACTGGCCAAAATTTCAACCACAAATATAGACACACAGAGACCAACCAGTCCAAATCACTACTGCTGGGCAGCAAACTGAAATCTGCTCCCTCTAAATAAAGAACATCCAGCTGAATTTTCATGCAAGCGCGTATTTACAGAGAAGCATATTTTAAAACAGCATGATGTATAAAAGCTTCTGTAAACCCAAACAAAATGTTATTATTTTCAAATTAGCATTTTTGAACACTTTTGTATGGTTTGTTTCTTTGCATTTGCCAAATTAAAGCTACATTTCAGTTAATGAGAAATCAAACTGATTCAAACTTAAAAAGAATGATGTATCACTGGAAACAGAAGAATCCAACCTGGGCAAATATGACAATTAAATTACCTACACATATGCAGTTAGAACAGGCATTGTATATATTGTGTTATCAGACCTGAGTGGCACTACCTAATTAAAACTTAATAACACAACATCCTTCCCTCTTTAAAATGTAAATTAACCAACTCAAGTCAGGTATGAAAGACAGAATGATTTTTAACTTTCAAAGACAGAATTACAACTTGTTTAACTGTCCTCTAAATTCATCCGCTTTGACAATTTAGTACTACTTACATAAAATAAATTACCTTGGAAGCAAGAGGTTTTACTGAGGAGAGAGGATAGAGTTTTTATGTAGGCTTTGACAACGTCTGCCATCTTCAAAATCAGGAAAAGAGGGAATGCCTATCAGATAGGCACAGTTGGTTCAGCACTCCCAGAGACACGCCTAAGATCGAGGAGGCTATAACAGTGTATTTCCCGGACTGGAAGAAATATTATCTTCCCCTTCTCACCCCTCATGGAAAGATGGACATGGATGTCTCAGTCAGTGTTATGAACTTCCTCCTTAAGTCATTTCTTTATAGAAGACATACAGTAAGAATAAAAAAACTACCAACATATGATGGTATTTTAAGAGTTGAAGTTACATGATTTCCTTGCTCCCAAAAATGCTGTTACTTCTGATTTGTCTTCTGTGTGGACAAAGCTAACCCAGGTGTAGCTATTGATTCTAAGGTACTGTTTGTCCTCATATCTCTAAAATAGCTTATTATTTTGAAGAAATATTTGAATGACATGAAAAAAAATTCTTGAAGAAATTAATAATTATTTAGTACTACTGCTCACATATTCAGTCCCAAATGTACACAGTTGCTTCTGGAATACAGAAAGTTTATGTGCTAACATTCATAGCAGTGAGTAGTCAACCTGCTATGAACACACAAATGTCTGCATGCAAGTTACCATTGTGTAATTAGATCTCCAAATCTGATATCCAAGGGCTAAATAATGTATCTAGTGCTGAAGAAAAAGACTAGAATGCTTTCTGAAATTTCAGATACTTCATTAAATGTTAGAAAGTACAAGATAGATCCTAAGACTGAATAAGTCAAGAAAAAGAATGATCTCAAAATCAGAACCAAGAAATACACAATGTTAAGACAAAATGAGAAGACTAGACCAATATTATGCAAAAATAGTATAAAACAGAAGTCTCCAGTATTCATAATTTATAATATTTTAACCAAGTATTCATACTGGTAACACGAATAACCAAGTTATTCATATGGCCCAATGGACCATTCCGAAATAAGGAAGGCATCTTCTAATTCAGCTTGTAACCTTTTGTAATTTTCTTCTTCAATATTTGTTACATGGGTCTCTTCATGGGCATGCTGATGACATTTTGTAGCCTTTCTCCAAATCTGTTCTCCTCCACATACAGCCAGAACTCAGACTTCTGTTGCTGCAAACTGAATTGTGCCTTCACAGCATTGCATCTCGTTGGTACTGCAGGGTGTACGGCATCACTCAGCTACCAAGAACACATGTCACTGCAAAATGTAGACAATATCTTAAGGTCTATTCATTAGAGGACAGATTACCAAATATGTTATAGAGACTATTGTTGTAGCTTGGCAGTGTGATAGTGAAGAGGTACAGGAGATATCAAGAGAATGAATGGGTCTCATGAATATTATATAGGTCCTTGTGAAGCCACTATTAAGCAGTGGGAATATTTAGGACTTGTACTGCATAGTTACGTAGTCCTTTATTTTTGTAAAGCACATGTTAAAATTCCTAAAGTCCTTGCAAGAACTGCACAAGCAATAATGACCCTCAAGTAGTGATTTTACAGACTTCTCCAAAGAATGCCCAACTCCTTTACTATATAAGCATTTTGACAATGAACTTGAAAAGCGAAACTTTCTAAAGCACTGAGCCATTTCTTTGTCACATAATGCCAATGCCAAGTAACTGAATAAGACTTATTTTTATGAGAAGCTTTGTGCTATTGCCTCATGTATGAAAGAAGAATTTAAGTTAAAGAAGGATGGAGAAATGGGAGAGTTTGACTAAGTCTTCTTATATACTCAATATACTCAAGAATAGACAACTAGAGAAAAAAAAAAAGGATACAAAAATAAGGCTTTATTGATTAAAGAATTAAATAGAGAAAAAAATAAAGAAACAATATATCCAAGACAGAGAAAGGAATGATCTCTTCATCAATAACATAGCTAGTGGGACTGAGCGCACCCTCAGCAAGTCTGCCAAGGACAGCAAGCTGAGTGGTGCAGTTGACATGCTAGAGGGAAGGGATGCCATCCAGAAGGACCCTGACAGGCTTCAGAAATGGGCCCCGGTAAACATAATGAAGTTCGACAAGGCCAGGTGCAAGGTCCTGCACCTGGGTCAGGGCAATCCCCAATATCAGTAGAGACTTGGTAATGCAATGATTAGGAGCAGCCCTGCGGAGAAGGACTTGGGGATACTGGTGGATGAAAAATTGGGCATGAGCTGGCAACGTGTGCTTGCAGCCCAGGAAGCCAGTCCTGTCCCGGGCTGCATAAAAAGAATCATGGCCAGCAAGCTGAGGGAGGTGATTCTCTTCCGCTACTCTGCTCTCCTGAGACCCCACCTGGAGCACTGCAGCACAAGCAAGACATGGACCTGTTGGAGAAGGGCCACAAAAATCATCCAAGGGCTGGAGCACCTCTCCTGTGAGGAAAGGCTGAGAGAGTTGAGACTGTTCAGCCTGGAGGAGGCTCCAGGGAGACCTTATTGCGGCCTTCCAATATATAAAGGGGGCTTGTAAGAAAGATGGAGAGAGATTTTTTTACCAGGGCCTGTAGTGACAGGACAAGGGGCAATGGTTTTAAACCGAAAGAGGGCAGATTTAGGCTGGATATAAAGCAGACGTTTTTTCTTATGCAGGTGGTGAGACTCTAGACCAGGTTGCCCAGAGAAGTTGTGGATGCCCCTTCACTGGAAGTGTTCAAGGTCAGGTTGGACAGGACTTTGAGCAACCTGATCTAGTGAGAGTTATCCCCGCCCATGGCAGGGGGATTGGACTACATGATCTTTGAAGGTCCCTTCTGACCCAAACCATTCTATGACTCTATGAACATTTTCTAATTAATCTTTACCATATAAGAACAATATGATGACAAAGAAAGATGTCATTGTCCAACAATGTGAAGAATACTTGGATTTATATAGTAACATTTTTTTCAAAAAGATGATTTTTGTAAAAGTTACTGGGAAAAATTCTGCTGCAAATTACGCAGTGTGAATCAAAATCAAATCTACTGACTTCCCACTGAAATTCAACTTTACTTATATGGAAACAAAATAAAAAAGTAATTCTGTAATTTGGCTGACTACTTTGAATACATGCTTTCCTCAAATTTATCGCTGCAATAGGCTCAAATCAAAAAGACTGCTTCTGCACATTTTTCTCTTCTAAAAAGAGTATAAGACACATATAGTCTCTAATTTAAGGGGAGGGGGGGAAACATCGAATGCAGAACATGAAAATTATTGTTTTTGCAGGCTACTTTGGAACTGAATTGTGCTTCTGGAAGTCCCTGAGGTGTCACTGAGAGAAGGATATAATGTTTGTACTTGATTTTGGTGATGTGGGGAAGTCAGTAAATACGTTAGATGTCCGGCATTTACAAATTATTAAGCATCCTGAACTCTTTTCCTTCTCATTTCAGAAGAAGTGTCAAACACCATTAAGGAAATGTGAGTGTTTTTTATGACAAGTATAATTTGATGCACAGACAAATTCTGCAGTACATTAAATACATAAATGTAAGGAAAAACATGTGCTATGTGCATAAAAAAAAACAGGCAGAATCACAAAACAGAGAACATCACCAAGAAATTTCATAAGTGTTCACATTTTTTCCTGTAAATTTTTCACTCTTCATATTCTGTATACATATATTAAAAATATATTTTGAACTTGATATTTGTTCCTGATGTCATTTACCTTTTTTGCATGTGATTTCCTGCACTAATACCTAACACTACATATTGACCTATATGTGGCTGTTATAATTTATTTTTTCATAGATCAGGATTTCTCATCGATTACGTAATTTTATCATGAGAGTTGCCATAATAAATGTTTGTGCTACCCAGATGTCTTTACATAAACAAATATGTAAGTAGTTTCAATGTTAACAGCATACCTTTTTATTATATTTGGCATTCATTTCCTAACAAATCTTGATCTCATACTACCTATTTGATCTTCATTCAATTTATAATTTACATACTTTCAAGTCTTCATCAATGAAATTTAAACACTTACATGTTTTGTAATTTCACTATATTTTGTAATTTAAAACATACATCATGCATGTCAACTAAGACTTCTGTATTAAACAGTGGTAGAATTATTCTTACATAATTATTATGCTGTTACCATTTTCTATGTGTAGAGTCGCCAGTCTACAATCCACCACACCCATAAAATAATTGTCATTTAAGTGTTCACCTCTTCACTGTTTTTTTATGTAATAGGAACAGTAGGGGGCATTCAGAGCTTTAGATGCTGGATATGGCTGAATATGATCCTATGATACTAGTTAACTGCATTTTAAATGTGTAGAATGCAGTTCAATTAATTTACAGTATACCACATTAAATCCATTAATTCATGTATATACATTTGTGCGTCATGAGCTTCTCATTTACTTCTTTGTTGTATTCATTACTTTTATGTAAGGTTTTAGAAGCATTTCTTTTACATAGAATTCTAATAAAACAGATGAAAAGCAAAGATGTATTACAAATCAGTTCCAACAATATTTAAATAATGAACAGAATTATTTTCTTAAACTGAAAGCACATACATCCTTAACGTGATTCTTACAGAAAAAAAAAACAGGGAAAAAAAGTCTGACTTAAATGTATTATTTGCTGTGATGAAAAAGTGTCAGGAAAAATGACTGTCCTTCTCCCCAACTCTCAGAAGAAAAGACAAATAGCCCAGAATTTCTTACAAGCTGTAGCTTCAGCTCTGCAGATCTGAGAAGCTATGAGAGCTATGAGGAGCCATCTTATATAGAGCCTATCAGCAAATAAGCAAAAGCCTCAGAAACCTACAGACTCATAAGAACGTACAATAGGTATGCGGATGAGGATGCCACTCTGGTGCTATCTGAGGATATGTGGGTGGAGATGGTTTTATATCAATATGGCATTTCTCTCATTCAAATGACATGGATAATATTCTATTGTGTAGCATGCTAATTAGCAGGGGAAAGTCAGTGCCAGCAAAGTGGTCCATGTACTAAAGCTAGCCATTGTCCAGAGTGGAACACTAGGGGATTTACAAGGTCAGAAGAACCATGCACACGTGATTTAACTTCAAAGTTTAATGTGATCAAGATTCCCTTAAGAGACTTAAGGTCCAATATTTCTTATGAGGATTGCTCACACATGATCCTTTATGAAGTTTTTGGCGAAAATACATAAACAGCAGGAGACCTGACGATGAGACCTTCTTCAAGTCAGTGGGGTATAGAATCAGATGTATCCCTGCTTATGTGCTCCAGCAATCAAACCACGGAGACTGGACAACACACCTAATCAAGCTCAAGAATATTCTAGAAGTTTGGATGTATATGTGGGAGTGGGAAGATGTAGGTTTGAATTTACATTTCTCTTTCTGATCTTACTGAAATACCTTTTTCACTATACCTCTCTCTGAAGTTCCTGCATAGCTTCCAGTTTTCTGTCACTAGAGTATTAGGAATCTCTTCAAGCAAACTGATAACATGTAATCAGAAAGTTGCTTTTTTATTTTATTGCAGAAATAAAACCAAAAAAACTTCTCCTTGACAAATGGTAATCCTACAGTTCAACCGGTTTTATCCTACACGTAACAGCTGACGAGAATGAGAAACTCAGAGAAACTCCTAATTTGCAACTCAAACCACAGAATGACAACTTTTGGGGGTTTTTTGTGTTTTTTCTTGGATGAGCCAGGGTATTATATGATTTCCCAGAAGACTGTCACATGGGCATATTTTATTACTTTATTTTCACACATTTCCTGCACTAATACTTGATATTTATATCATAGTTATTGAATTGATTCCAATGGCTAAGTGTATAACCTCAAATATCAAATAGATTATTCAAGGAATGGTGTCTCACATTGGTTAAGTGTTTGCAATTTAGGTCTAACGTATCTTATTTTCTCACAGTTTGCCTTCTGGCCACACTAACGTAGACACTGAGAGTGAAATTCATTTGTTAGATTGTGCTTTGCCATTTGAGGTGCTGTAGGGGTACCCTACCTGGAGTCCATCAGCCACACCACAAGGACATGGAAACTCTGAGCATCCTCTGTCATACCTTCAGGCCCACGCAGATGTCTCAGTTACTGCAGGACTTTAGAAGGTACTGTATTTCTGTGTTTGGACAAAGGAATCCTGACTTACTTTTGGTCACCTGAATAATCCTATTGACTCCTGTGATGACACTGACTAGACCTCTGTGGAATAAAACGGTGCATGGCAACACAGACGCTAAAATTTGGATCTGAATCTGAAGCTGATGCCCACTTTTACATTACAGTAACTTCCTGATTACCCTGGTAAATTCAATAGCTTATGGTTACTACTCATATTTCACAGCCTACTTCCAGTCCTCGAGCAGTTCAGCTGACTAAAGATGGGTGTCAGATTTTAATCGCCTTCTTTCTATTTCTAAATACCAACCCTACAAACAGACCATATAAGAATACACAGAATGAAAACAGAATGTGGGCCATATGTTTGACAACAGAATGCAACATACTTATCCTGCCCTTACCCACTGTAACACTCTCACAATTTTTTCCTAGTAGTTATGTGTCCTTTCTACTGCACATGCATACATGCAGTCCATCTGGTTTGTCATTTGTCTCTGCATATCAGTTCATTTACAGTACATGAAAAATATAACAAGAATATTAATTTTACCTTGAAGTTTTTCAGGAATTTAATATCTAATAAACTAAAAAAGATACAGAGTTTACGCAAATTTACATCAATATATAAAAGATGAATAGTTAGAGTATGTCTTCATACAATTTTTCAGAAACAAGGAGAAGGTTTTTTCATCCTTTTTAAATCTAACATCCTTTAGGTCAGTGTCTGTCCAGAAGAAAGATACCTGGTATGCTGACATTGGAAGATTTTATAAAGCTTGGAGAAGAAATTTCTGAAACAATGGAAAATAGATTTAAAAAAAAAAACTGGCTATAAATTTGCCAGACCTAAAGAATACGTGCTGCTCTTTTCTGATGATGTACACAAATGTTTTTTATCACTTCACCTGTTCATTCACTCTGGAGTGTGATGGTCCATGATGAATGAGAATCTTCACAATGTCTACATCTCCTCTCCAAGCAGCCAAGTGAATAGGAAAGTAACCTTTATTATCTGCCACATTAGTTGATGCTTCATACTGAAGTAATTTGAGAACTATATCCCTGGAAAACAGGAAGTAAATCTAAAAATTGACAGGAAACTTATTGTCTTAAGTTTTTACATAAACATATGTATTACCAAAATTTTTACGCTGAATATCAGAAAAAAAAATGTATTTCAAGCGAAACAGCTGCAAAAATGAAGACCAATCATTTCTACGAATGACATACACAGTAAAACATAGACAAATTGTTACTAATTGTAGTGATCCTTACTTCTTATGAATACCCATCAACAATATTATGATCAGTTCTCTGAATCTGTTTCTTTTAACAGAATCACCTGGCCACAGAATCATTTTTAGAATTTGCCAGTCCAGGCCACATGCACATCCCTCAAAAGAAACCTTCCAGGCACTAAAGGCAGAGAGGTACTCCTGTCCCCATCATTGCCGAGTTCTGGAGGCAGGAAGACAAATGGGTGGCTTTATGGACAGGGTTTTGCAGTAAGGCTTAAAAGTAACAGTTTTTCTGCTTTTTCAAGGCATTATCTCAAAGATGGATGAAACACATTAACGATGTTCTAGTTACATATATACTATCTTCTATGGAATAACTGCTTCTATTTTCATTTTCCACATTCAGCTTCCTGAGGCCGGTAAGGAAAAAAGTAACTTGTATTATATTAATTCTTATTATACTCCCTTCAGTACTTACAGTGTGGCTTATCATACATTAAACGAAACATTAGTATAAGCTGGTTTATTGCATCCCTGATATTTAAGCAGTCTCCTGTACTTAACTTCAAAAGTTAAACTTAAAAATCAATTGTGTGGTATGATCATTGGTTATCAAGTACGTCAGAAAGTAAATAAATCCTGTCTTCTCTCTCCTTTTGTCTTCTCATAGTTTTACACTGCCAGGCCTCATTAGTTATTAAGTTTATAGCATCTATGACCCAGTGTGGGCAGCTCTACGCACACTTTTGCTGACTATGGAAACACTGGCTCTTACTGATTTGGCTCAAAAAATTAGCAGGGGGAGGGAGCTCAATGCAGCCTATGTCATGACTAAAAATGAAGCTCTTAACTACAAATTAAGACTGAAGGTATATCCCAAGGCAATCATTCTCCCAGCCTTGATGGAACCTTATTTAATTGCCTATTGAGAGAAAAATGTGGCAAGTAAGACTCAATGTATCTAGGCCAGAAGAAACTCTCAATTGTCTTTAGAAGAAATCATAGAGATACTGGCGTCATCCCATCTTAGCTTTGAGAGAGACTTTAAGCTGGATTTTGCTTACTCCTGGCAAGGTCAAATAACATGAAAACAACCAAGAAAGTGCAGCTCCACTAGAGGAAGACTTGCCACGGAGAAAGTTACAGAAAAGTGACTCCCGAGAGAAACTTTTTAACACAAGTAAGGTTTGAAAGACTTCTCATGTCATAATAGTTGGTCCTGCAGTAGAGAGTCTTATGAAGACTAGAGATACAGAGGAGTTTGAAAGGGACACAAATCAAAGGAAACAGAAATTGAACTAAGTGGGGGAAAAACAGCAAAAGCCCCTCCACAACTGAAATCTATAGACAATATACAGCAACTATTGGGAAGAATGTGTTGCAACATTCAAGCTACAAAATAGAATCTACGTCTCCTTCATCCTTCAAGAATGCCCTGACCCATCATACTTCTCTAGGGTGAGTCTTTCTTAGCTCTCTGTCAGAATTTTTTTATTTTGTAGAAATAAATTTCAGAGAGGAGAAGACTGAGAGTCCTTAGCCCAGTAACATTACTGGGCTATGTAAAATTACTTAGGGAGACTGAGATTAAAGTCCCTGCCCCAGATATGATTTAATTACTTATATAAAGCAGAACAGTTTCAAAAGGAGAGAGAACTATCCCAGAATAACCAAGGAGGAGGGAATTCATCACCTACAAGGATCAAGCAGGGACTTGAACACTGGTGTCCAACAAGTGTCCCAGCCACGAATCACTGATTGTGTCATTAAGTCTTATGTTCTCACTCTTCCAGAAAAATTTCAAAATCTCTCAAGTTCATCCTAATGTAAAGTGTGAAAAATTCAAACCCCAAAAGTTTTCAAAGGGCAAGAACTTATCCTAAGTGGGAAGGCTCTTGTGTCAAAAGATTATATCCAATATTGATTTTGAATATCAAGTTTCAACTCTGAAACAGTGTAAAGCTATTTATTTTTTATTTGTGGTGACTAATGAAATTACAGCCACCAGGTGTCTGTCCAATTCTTGCTGACAGTGCTACCATTGTAGCACTGTATGATGGCTTGGATAGCAGGTCCTGAACTACCTTGATATACCATAAAATACCTCACGATGTATTTCAGTTTAATACAACAAGATAGAAATAGGGTGTCAGTAACTGCCATTTACCCTGCTGTGAGGGTAAGGGGTCATAGGAGCTAGTGGCCATTATGATCTTTTCAAAAGCTGTAGTTATATCTGCTGCTGTACATAAGTTCACATCTTGAAGCTCTCTCTGACTTCAGCAGAAGTTTGGCCTGCACTGTGTCTGAAAACACTATTTGGCTTTTGTCTGTTTGGGGATTTTATAGTCTATATTGCTAGGATTCACCTGAAATCTCTGATAGATTCAGTCTTTATATAGCAATATTTTCACTTTGCTGGGTAACTATTGGTTTATAGTCAGTATTAAAAACACACTAAAACCAATTTTCATCTATTTAAAGTCAGCAGGCTTTGCAAGTTAAGGCTTGGGCTTTTGTCAATCGAAAACATGCAATGGCACAAGAACCAATCCATAAACCAGGAACAAGAGAAATGTGATTCTCTCCCTTTTTAAAGAGACTGACTTTAATAGACTGTGTTAAGGATTTAGACCTAATTACATGGAGGTAAAATATATTAATGGAACATTCAGAATATCGCTACAGACCTGGAATTTTGGAAAATGCACAATATCTAGTTAACAGTATTTTAACTGCAGTTAGTTATTCAGAAACAGAATATCCTATACTCACCAAAAGATTAATGTGGTCTAAAGAAAATATGCAGGTTACTAGAATACAATTAAAGACACAACCTGAAGTTTTAATTATTAGAAGGAAGAATGCAAAAATTGCAAAATGAGTAAACTAAGCATATAGTTGTTACGGATTCATATGTTCTGGACAGTCCAAAATCCCATTAAAGTCACTCTTCACTTCCATCAGGTTTTGATCAGTTCCTTTTCTCCCACAGAGGAATAACCTAAAGCTTTAGGTCTAAATTTTCTTCAGTGAAAATGCAGATAATGTTAACATCATCAGTTTACAAACAGGATAGCTGCACTGCATTAAGTGGGGCAGCTCCTACGGTGGTTAGAGGGGAGTCCATCCCACTAGAACTTTATAGACCTCATTAAAACCTTCCTGTTGTATTCTGCCTTACTAACAACCCGCAGTTGGCAGCACAATACAATGGAGGTAGCAAGGGGCAACATGTAACAACAGTGGTAACACAAAACAAATTACAAGGTGTAATAACAAAATCTATACCAAGTTTCCACTGTTTTTTACTGACACATTAATGCCTTAAAGAGTTCACCTGTACTGGTATGCCTGTGCAGTCCCCCTCACCGGGGATTTTGCCTGCTTTCCCCAAGCTTGTTGAGACATGCATGTGGTAACTTGGACGGACAGCAGGGAGGGAAAAGCTATGAGATCCCATACAAGGTAATAGCCATTTTTTTCTGCTTTCAAGTGTATAACTACTAAATGTTCTTATCATGCTACTTTTACTTACATAATGATTAATCTATACTGTTCTTTTGTTTCACAATTTTGCTTCCTTAAACATTCAACACACTATACGTGTGGACATATTCACACAAGTATACTACAAAATTTTCTGTCGCAATTTCCCTCCAGCTAGAAAGCACTAGAGCCACCACTGGCAGTAACAACAATAAAATCTACTCAAAATCGAGGAAGAAACTGGAAATACCAGTATAGAATCAATAGCTTCTAAACTGCATTTCCCATTGGTCATTACTACATGCTGATATCAATGACAGTGTCAAAAATTCTTAAATTAATGTATCCCGTGGGAAATAAGATTATTTTCTTAAGTCAGAGTTTTTCAACTTACTATGAAAATCTCAGTGCTATGCTACATGTTTTTAAGTTAAGCAGTTAAATGACATTCTAAATAAAAACTAAACGTGAGGCACTTACTTGTGTCCATTTAAAGCTGCATGATGTAATGCAGTATAACCTGAACTGTCTGTGCAGTTTATATTTGGTCCTCGCCAGATGCTGCAAACAAAGCAGAATTGTAAAGTTAATTTTTTGGCTTGGTAAGTACAGAAATGTCAGAAATGTGACGTAAAAATAATCTAAAGATCACTGCAAAAAATGTGATTAAACTTTAAGAGACAAATTATCTTGAGAAGAACTTAAAATATCAAATGTCATGTTCACATCAATATAACTTATTTATAAAAATAATTTTGCACATTCATCTTTATAACAGTCAAGAACTTTATGTAGGGCAGTCCCAAAGACTAATAACTGTTCTGTCATTTCAATTAGAACTGTTCTCCCAGTATTACTCTGGTAATTACACTGAGGTTATAATCTGATATTGTACTACTTTTTTCACATGTATATATTCATTGACTTTAGGTCAGTTAGTCTAGATTCATACAAATGTAAGATTAGTGAGAACTAATCATATCCTTTAAAGGGACGGTAGACTTCTTCTTTTTACTTGGCCTGGTATTTTAGCTCCCATTTTAACCTACTGTATTTTAAAATACATAATGTTCCTTTTTTGAGTTATCTTTCTGTATTTTATAGCACTTATTTTACAGGCAGCTTAATTGTATGCCTCATGTAACCAGTGCCATGATCTACTATGGACTGTTCACAAAACAGTAAAGGAGATATTTGTTTCAAAGTAGAAAAATGTGACTGCTAATCTAC
>Ga0065711_1001056_pt1:22500-49262 | contig 49262 bp, 19 predicted proteins | sample Hoacrofraction12_FD_59098 | JGI IMG/M metagenome (GOLD analysis project Ga0065711, IMG submission 59098) | Hoatzin crop microbial communities from Cojedes, Venezuela - Epithelial fraction 12 v2 (version 2) | ecosystem: Host-associated > Birds > Digestive system > Esophagus > Crop... | reverse complement strand
TGTGGTTTCCCCCCCCCCCCCTTTCCACATTGGCTTAATTGCAGACTCATTTCCTTTTACTTCAAGACATAAAAAGCAACTTTAAGAGGCTTATTTTACAAGTAGAAACACTATAGCTAAGTATCTTTGGTAATGTTTTGACGTTGTAACATTAATTAATGATCTCTGAAGGGCTAGGTTTTATTTATAGGTGCATTGCTATAAATCTGGGATCAATTCCACTAACACTAGTGAAATAATAGAATTAGCCCCAACATTGCTACCGTCAGGCTGTACTCCATTATGAGTAACAGCTGCAAAAGGCCACTGTTACTAAAAAAATAAGAAAACACCTCCATGTCTTGTCCTTGCAAAGCTCATACTTTAGGAAGTCTGGAGGTACAGTGATTTTTTTGCAAGGCAGATGTCCAAGTCCTGTTGTGAAGGAAAGGCTGCAGATTGATTCTCTTTCCTGCCTCTCGTGTCATGTTCAAGTAACGTGGTCTATTGGTAGTGAGAATGTGACCCCACCAAAAAAAGTATTTTTAGTTGCCAGGAAAAAAGCCTAAATCACAGTTTTGTGTTTAGCCCTCAGATAGTAGTCTCTGTGTGTGTCTGTGTGTCTCTGGGTAAATAGGATTGTAAATGATGGTATGAGATAATGTATTTGTTAACAGTAAAGCTCTCAGCTACATTGAAGGGATGTTTGTTTTCATTTAGAAATTAAGTAATAAATTCAGAGGTTCAGTTTAGGTGAGACCCTAGATGTGAACTTCTTCCAAACTCTCCAGTTCTCCTCCTGTGTTTCACTGGTCTCTGATGTGTTGAGACTATAATGTATTTCTGTTGTATTTCAGTGTCATTTATAGGTTGTTTCTTGGCATTTGTTGAGGCCACTCTCACAGGTTGCAGGGGCACCATTAAATTATTACAATTGGATCTAACACAGAGTGGGGAGACCTGCAATCCAGCCCAACCCAGTGTCACCTTTCGAGCAAGTCTGGCACTGATTTGAGCATCGAAATTCCACTGTTTTTCCAGAGTCTGCCTTCGTGCCCCTGTATCACACCCCAAGTTAGAGTACAAGCCCTCAAGTCCTGGAAGAAGGTCCACGTGTCTTGGAAATACTGACTTTTTCTGGGAGGCTAAGGAATAGGATTTGCGATCCTGAAGTCCTGAATCGTTTACGGNNAAAAAAATACATTGCCTGTCTTCTTGGTGAAACAGTAGGTGAATATTGATACAGAAATCAGCATCCATGATGACTTGCATTGCTGTCACTTGGCAGAGCAGGGACACTGGACTTTCATTGTTTCCCAAGGCATTGCTGTCACTCCCGGATGAAATTTTTCTTTACTATTGGTCTGGATAAAAGCAAGTCTCTAGAGCTTAAAAAGAGAGATGGCTACATCTCAGGCCTACTTTTTTGATAACTGAGATAAGCTTGTCTCCTTAAGCCTGAATGAATGTGCATTGCAAGTCATGCTAATCTTTAACTTTGGTGCAGAAAAAGATTGTTCAGATCCTGACACCAGGGAAAGCACAGGCAGTTGCCAACACTGCGCTTCCGTTCCCTGCTGTCCCAGCTACACAGGCTGTCCTGGTCTCATGGTTGGTAGCTCTTCCAGTTATGTGGGGGTGCAGAGAGAGTCCCTGAGCGAAAAACAGGGCTGTGAATTCTGGCCCATTTCATGCCTGTGCAATAGCTGCACCTGAGTGTCCTTTTGAGTACCTGTCACAGGGCCATTGCTGCTGATGGGTTGGTGACTGCATCAGCCAGCGACACTCCAGTGGATTTCAGGAAGTCTTTGAGTAATGCTGTTCCCACCTCTAGAGCATCGCTTCACCCTTGTCCCCAGCAAACCCAGCCTGAGCTTCTGGCATCTTCTCTGGTATTGGCTTGCTCTAGTAATGCTGCTCTTCCTTCTTTGTGGACTAGGGTTTCGTACTTATGCATTCAAAGCTCTTACTGCCTAGGCTAGCTGCAGTTTAGATGGTCTCAGAATTTATTAGACAGTTACTTTGGGGTCCAAATAAAACCCAGAAGCTTGGCTTCAGTTTCACAGGCTAGCATATAAGTGAGTATTATTAAAAGTGAGGGGGAAGAAGAGGGGGAAGGAAACATTAGGCAGAGGTCCAAGAATAGGCTGAAATACCAGTGTGGTATTTTCTGTTTGTGCACCATGATCACGCGGCGTGGAGTGTGACATTCCTAGGAGCTCAGTCATGGACAGCCTAAGTTCCTGAGGAACCAGAATGACTCAGATACCACAGGTCTACCTAAGGCATGCAGACACTGTTGGGCATTCACAGGTGCGGGCCCGGGCAGGGTCCCAGATCCTCCCCACCTGCCTCCCATGCCCTAGGGAAGGTGGGAAAGAAGGGCTGACATGCTTGCTGGATGGAAAGAAGCCGTAGTGGGATCTGCCTAAGCCCCCAGCTGGGTGAGCACAGCTGTCCCACAGTGCCAACGTGGCCTCTGCAGGCTTCTCCTCCCTCCCTCCCTCCCTCCCTCCCTCCCACTCTCCCACTCTCCCTCCTTCGCTCCTTCCATGGTGGCAGTATTCATTGCTAAATGGCATTCCTTCTTCTCCCACTATAAAACACACTCTGTATTTCTAGGCTATTTTCCACTTATTCCCAGATTTTTTGTACCTTAAGCTTTAATTATCATCTAGCATGAGCCAAGAGTTCGAGAGGGCGCAGTGGAGTAGCCGTACTTAGGGCCTTGTTTAAATACTAAACTAAAGAGTAGGAGGCAGAAGTGAGTATGGGACTTCTGGGCCATGTCTGGGGTTTTTGAGCTCATTTCTGATCTTCCTGGCACAACAGAGATGCTATAGTGTTAATGTGAGATATCTCCCTAGTTAGAAGATTTACAAAATGTACAGTACAGTTACGACTACTTATTTTTCAAATGTGCTTTGTAAGGATGGCTGTAAATGGGATTTATATAATCGTACTTCTGTCAGCTGTGATTCCTGCTTATTCCTGTCTTGAGTTCCAGCTATGTTTTCCTCATGTCTTTTTTTGGGTGTCTCCTTCATTAGGTTTTTAGGAATACCTTATGACATATGCCATAGACTAATGTAATTGAAAACTAATCTACTCACATCTTATTTAACACCGAGGTAGGGGAGTAGTCTATTTATCAAAGACTGCGTAATCTTTCCTTTTAATAATCTTACAAAACTATTCAGAGAAGGACAGAAGCAAATCTAAAAAGACTTTCTGAAATGTCTTAAGCAACCATCTTAAATATTTCACACTTTCCTGGGAGATTTATGGAATACCAGGTATGGTCTAACTGAGACCAAAAGATTTCTGTGAACCAAAGAAAAGCAAACAGCTGTTTTCCATCACTTGGAGAGAGTTCAAGGAAAGAACAGAACATCTTTGATTTTGATTATTAACTGGAAATTTATGGGTATATAAGAACATCATATGGGTAAAGAGGAAAAATTATAGAGGTAGAAGTTGACTGTTACTGTTGTTTTGTGTATTCTAGTGCCTTTAATTTTATGGACATAGATATATAGTTTATTTTTCTGCCTGTATCTTTTATCAAGAAGATATCTGCTATGATGAATGTTTTCCATGTTATTCTGCCACTGGAAAAGTAGGCAGTGAGTTCTGAAAAGGAGAAGTTTGCCTATCAAGTATTCTATTATTCTATAATTTTATTTGTTTTCTTAAAATTATTTTGATGTCAGCACAGTAACGAACATTAAGTCAACATGCAACCACATTTACCACACAATGGTATCAGGATCACCGCACTTATTTCCTATTCTGTGTAGAAATAATACTGTGGTTGCTCAGATGTGACTATCTAGTAATATATGTAAATGTTGACTTTGTGATGGTGACCACTATAGTATAATTATTATGAACTCTCTTTCTAAGAGGGGTAGGGAATGAAACTGGACATTAATGAAAAGGACAAGCAACAGTAGAGTACAAATACAGAACATGTTATATTATTATTTCTTTGGCTATTTTTTTTTAAGTCTTATCCCTGAGCATACTGGTACTTTTCAATGAGAACCAAACCCACTTTCACTGACACTGAAAGGACAAGGGGATATCGCTCGGGCAGCATGGTGGTGCAGTGTTACTTGTGAATTGCAGCCAAAAGAAGGGTATGAAAATTAGCTATTGTACAAGGGAAACTATGTTTGTTACTCATCTACCAAAGCATTGTATGTACTACTTTTCCTGTTAAAGCTTGACACAGTAAGTTTGTCTATACTGAAGAGGGTGTCTGACAGTAGCATTGCACCACCTTTCTTGCTGTATGCTCAGTCTTTATATGGGTGATAGGTTCAGTAGCTGTCTGAAAATGGGGAGAGAAATTGAAGCCAATGAGACTGCTGAAATAGCACCAAGGAATAGTCATAATTTCTTTTGCACTGAAAGAAAGAAGAGACCTGGAACCATGTTTGCAGCAGCCAGAACTGAAGAACTCACAGCTGTGGGTACAATTGATGCCCATCAATGCCCAGGCATTCTCCTCCCAGCTTCCCTGCGGTGAATAGCAATTTTTTGCAAACATATCTTAGGGCAAGAAAAGATGCACAGTGGTGACCCTGGTGCAGGTTCTCAGTCTGTTGAGGAGAGTGATTAATATCAGAGTTAGGGATGCTGCAGATACCTTGGGGTTTTTTTGTGCAGCAACACTGAAGTGATCTCATCAACTATCTGAACATTCAGCAAGTCCAAAATCAAACGCTTGTGTGTCAGATATACACAGCTGTATTTGTACTGTTGCTCTATCTAAAGAACATGCCAATTGCTTTACTTAGAGTGAGCTGAGAGAGAGACTCATTAGTAAGAACATGTATAGCATTATCAATGAAAAAATATTATTGTTCTTTTCCTCAGTGGTTTTAGTGTCCTTGCTTTTTCTTTCATAGAAGCTCGTGCTAATATATCTTCAGACAATGTGGGACCTGATTCACTACTCCCATGCAGAGTGTGTCATCGTTTACACCTCTGCACAGTGGGGGGGAAATAAAGATGCATTAGAATAGTAGCACTTTGTGCTAGCTTACATCTGTTTTGCAGAAATATAAACGATTGTGTAAGGCACTGTTTTTATTTTATTTCTCCCCAACAGTGTTTGAAATGAATTCTTATCAGCCAAACTTGACCAGAACTGAATATAGCAAAGAATAACTTTTTTCAATGAAAGCAGAATGTCCATTAAGGTACCACAGTTAGAGGGTAGGTGAGTCCGTCCTTGTCCAGTGATGTTGTCTTAGGGGCTTTTAGTGAATTTCTGCCCTTGATCAGCATTAAACTCCTGCAGCTTCTGTTGAAAGAATTCTGATTGATTAAATATTTTTATATTTTTTACTTCCTGACATGTATTTAAAAGCACTGCTGACCTGAATTTTGCTTGATGAGGCTAGTGAGCCTAGAAACACGATAAGGTTTTTAAAGTTAAATCCTCATCATGCTACACTACTGTGCTTGTTCATCAGCTGGGTTTTCACAGCTCAAGTCAGAATTTCAAAAGATTCCTTGGCCAAAGAAAATACCAGACGTTAAGTAGCAGAGGGCGTTCTTAAATTGTGGAGTGAATTTTGGCAAGCATAGAAGGCAGCGTTTCAAAACCGTGTGTTTTTGTTGTTGCTATGTTTGCAGAAAGGTCCATAGGATACAAACCAAAAAGAAAATGAAGATTACTGTATTGAAAATAAATATACAAAAGGTCAGTTTTAAAAAAATGAAGTAGGCTAGACTCTTTAATAGTGATAATTTCAGACACTGGGTTCCATTCAGTATTTTTCAAAACAGTCACTGATGAGTAGGTAGCATAATAGAAATAAAGTGAAAGTCATCAGATTAATTTTAAATAATTTTATAAATTCTTGAATGAAAACGGAAAAAAATCCCAGCCCTAAACCCTCACTTTTAAGCTGTTATTTCCTTATATTATGGACAGAAAGCAGCTTATTTAGTTGTATCTTTAACTATATTTAATCAAATGCAGAAAACTAGTTCTCAGCTGCACATGTGGAACCATACTGAAGATCAAGGATTAAAGGAAGTAAACTGTAACTGTACTCAAAACCTTGAATGTTTTTTACTTTCAAAATACCACCGGAAAATTAGTATCCTTCTAATCTGACTACTACGTGAAAACTGTGGGACAGGTGGACTCTTTCTCTAAGGGGTAATATGAAAATCAGTTGACACTATACTGTGGAAGGATGAGTGAGCTGTTAAGCATGTGATAGTTATTATGTAGGTGTTTCTTTTATACATTGTATTTTGCTATCTAGCTTATAGTTAATTTTTTACTTTATTTTTGTATGGTTAAGAATAGTTGTGAACTAAGAACAGAGTCATTCTGTGTTCTAATACCAGTTAATATCATCTTTTGAAGCATAAATTAGAAGGGCAGGAGTGTGAACTAGGAGTCTTCAACATTCGTGGTTAGTATTTTGTCAGTGCAGCCCTGTCTCAAGCAGATGATCACAGTGAGTAGGCAGTTAACACTGAGCTAACCAGGCTTGTCTGCCTGTGACAGTGCCAACAACTAAGTAATGTCACTTCTCTTCAAAACTTGCAATACTGTACACCAGGAAAGAGGCACTGCGCTTCAGACCAATAGGAAACCACAAAAGCTGTCCATCTCCTCCATTGCATTCTGAAACAGAGCGTGCACAAAAGTAGCATTAGAAATAGTTTTCACTGACATAAATATTGCATCTACTATTTTCCTAGACTCATCATTTATAGTACAGTCTACTGATAAACTGAACACAGCCTATATGTGGGGAGAGAGATGTAGAAATAGATGACCTACCCTGAAGTACCTGGCTTAGAAGATCTTCCTTTTGATTATCTGTGCCTGGGTGGGTGAACAAAAAATTCAGAACTTCGCTTGAGACAAGTAACATGCAATGTTTGCTGGCATGTTTGCTACCTTTTCAAATATTCCACAGATTGTACAGACAAAAGACAGATTAGGCTTTGCATCAGATTTACTAGAGCTCTGCCTCCTTGCCTTTGGACTCCAGCTTGCATTTTACACTTCTGTCTGAAGTTGCTGAAGAATTAAGCTTGTGTGTGCACTGTTTGTACATAACAGGCTTTCCCAAGTGACTATTTAGCACTATTAAAAAGCAAAACCAAGACTGGCAGTAAGATTCTGGTAAATGTAAATGGATTCTATTTGAAAATGGCCCATGGCATCTTTCTGTAATGACCATCTTTCCGCTTCATGCAGAGTGCTGGTGGCATTAGTGTATTAAAAATTTCACAGATTTTCAGGGATTTGGGCCTGATTTACATTTACAGTACAGATGTTTAGCACTGTTCGGCAGTGTAGTGGACTTAAAGTATAGGAAGAAATATAATGCAAGTACACTTCAAGCCTCCTTGACACTGCCTGACTGCTGTGCATTGCCTGAGTATTAAGGTACGCTCTTGTAGCGTTCTCAGTTTGAAACTTCTAATGCTGCATGATTCATAAAGCCAAATTCTGATATACCAGTGACATCTACTATGTTTTAATCAGTTACATCAGGTGTGAGTTTAGTACAGTGATTTGGGGCCAAACAGGAGCGTAGTGGTAATTTTTACTGCTCTTCTGTATATGTTGTGTTTTGAGAGATACTCTTTTCTTCGGTGTCTGTCACTGGATAATGTTTTTTAAATTCTCATCTGAATTTGTATGTGTTTATATTTTAATTTCCTGTTAATAGAAATGGAATCAGTGGCTCTGTCTGTTATTAATATTTAAAATGTGGGCGTTTGGGGTTTTTTAACACCCTAGTTGCTATGCCCCTTTAAATTTCCTTCAGTTGTTCTTTACCTCTAAACAATCTTTCATTACCAAGTTGTTTATCTGAGAAGAAAGTGAGACTGTCTCTTTGTATTGCTGAATAACATCACTCTTTTTCTCAAGAAGTCATTACACACTGACATGATATTGTTCTTCGTTAGATGATCTGTTGCCTGAAAGTATCTTGGTGACACTGAACTTGAAAGCAACAAGAGTACAAGTGCTAGGAGGCCTGGAGAGCAGAGACTGGCAATACCTTGCTCAAGCAAATATCCAAGATAATTTTAAAAAGGCATTAACAAATACAAACCCCCACAGAGGTAATTTTCACCTCTGAATTTTTGCTTGTTTCTTAGTCCAGCCCAGACTTCAGCCATCACTGTTACAATGCTGGAAGCCAAGTCCTACCTAGCAACGATAGCCATATACAGTAATTTAAACTTAAAGAAAAATAACACAGCTGCTGGTAGAGTAGTGTCCAGAGATTTCTAGGTGCTTTCCAACAATGAAAGGGTGGTTTCTGTCTTGAAAATGTATGTGTGTGCATAGAAAAAAACCTTCTATATTCACAAAGACCATAATTAGTGCTACACTGTAATTGCTGTTCCCTGATTAGCTGGAAACCTTATATACCCAATAGATTTTATTTTTCAGGTTCACAAGTTACATGAGAAAAGCTTACAGTATAGTTGCTTGTGAAGTTTGTGCAAGTATTCCTTCAATTTGTGCTGCTTCACAAGCCATTTATTATGAACTTTCAAAATTCTTATTCCTGAGTGACTGAATGCTCTGGTGGTGGCTTTTAGTATGATGACCAGATGAGAATAATCTTGACGTCTTTGTAAATGTTTGACCATGCAAACTAAAATTTAACTTTTCTTAAAGATATTGTATTGCTCTCTTTAATTGTACTGTTCTGTGAAATATTCCTCTCATGCATGTAGTTAATGTAGAAGGAAGAAGAACACAGACATCCAAAGAAGCTGAGAAAATTGTCGCAACAGTGTGCAAACCCAAAACCCTGTAGGAGAAGATTGAAAAAAGTATGTTTGCCTTACTTCAGTCCAGAGGTGGGGTCACTTACCTCACAGGGAGAGGAGCTAACACGGCTGCAGTTGTCTCAGAAAACAACTTAATGATCACAGTAGCTCATGAGACATGGGGGTTGGTTTGTTTGTGTTTTTTTTTTTTACTTATAATAAAGCGGCAATGAAAGACTAAAATACATTCCCCTTCAGAAATATGAATTACATTCCCTCTCAGATGGGGCAGTGGAAGTGAGGCAAGTGCAAGAGCTGTGTGGCGCAGAGGGGTATCCATAGTCTTCCTCACTTATGCAGCACATTCTACCTGTTGCTTCAAGTTTCCTCTTCCCACTTGGCCCCAACTACAGTTGACACTCTTCCAGATCAGGCGTTCCTGTGGCTGCTAAAACACTGGTTACACAGAAGGTAGTATTAGGTGAAGTTACTACAGCCGTTACCCTTTCCAAATGCCTTTTGACTTATGAGGAGCCAGAGCCATGTGGCTTGTTAATTATCCTCCGATTGCCAACAAAGGCTCTGCCAGCCGTGGTGGTGCAGCAAAATTCCAGCTTGGGAATCCCTGGTACACAGTAATCAAACATACAGCTCGAATGGTTAATGCTCTGTTTGCAGATGCTATTGGATAACTACTAAAGTTGCATGGGTGAAATAGATAAAGTTGGAAAGTCTGAGGTAGAAGTGTTTGCCTTTATACTTATTTACTCACTGTTGTTGCCTTTGTACAATAATATCTTTTCCCTGAAGACCTTTGAAAAATTCGATCACAAAATAGAAAAAGAGTATGTTTGTTCTGGGTAAAATTTCGGAGGCATTGTTCTGATGACACCTGTAAAACATAATTATAACTCCCATAGCTGTTTCCTCTCATATTTAGAGAGGAAAATTCTTTGCCTCTAATCTCAGGTGCATACCTGTGGAAGGTTTAGATTCCTTCAAGCAGTATCAAAGTAATGATAACAGTGTGCAGCTGCTGACTGTCTTTTCCTTGTTGTTACTCACCCAGCTGTTTAGAGGAGAAGAAAAAGAGAGAGAACATCTCTAATCAGCCATATGGCACAAAGTTTTATTTGCCACAGTAAGTTAAAATGTACATTATTGGTCAGCATCTTGAATGCAAATTTTGACATAGCTTTTCAGGAGTACCAGATACAAGGGAAAAGAAGATCAGCTATATCTAATTCACATTATTTTATATTAAGTACATAAATACTTGATTCTGGTTCAGTGGAGTTTCCATGACCGGAGTCTGCCATACCCACGAGATGGTGTGAGCAGAGTGCAGATCTCAGCCCCTGCTTTGGGTCCTAAAAGGTAAATTAAGAACTGTTGAGATGGCATTTCACATTTCTACAATGCAGTTTCACTTTGCTTACATTGTACATTATACAAATTGGTATTCTGGATCAGACCACTGGGCCATGAAATCTAGTAGATGTCTTTAGTAGCTGTTGATGTTTGTAGTGCATACAGACAGTAGTTTTTTCACTAAGAAAAAGTTGAATTTTGCAGTTCTTTGAACAAGAAACAGAGTTAAGTACTGGAAGAAGATATTTGTGTTTAAAATCCCACCTTTCTGAGTGCAGGTGAATGTTAGAGGAGAAGTGAGGGACTAAGGCATGTGGTTTTTGTGAGTCTCCATTCTAGAAATTGCAGTGGAAAATTAATTTTGGGGGGCTTGACTTTGAAAGTTTAGCAGGTCCACTTTTTAAACTTTTTCTGCCATTTCATGTGTGCCTATAACTGGAACTCCTTTGGTTATTGACATATTGACTTCAAACGTACCATTTGGGAGACTTATGGTTGTGATGAAAAGCAGAAGGTAGGCGCACATCTGTGTATCTAGGACTGGGGGCATGACTTTAAAAGGTTTAAACAGAGGGGGATTGTCACCCTATTCATGTTGCTTATCGCAATACTACAAGAACGCTTTTTTTTCTATGAAACCTACTGTATTTCCAAAAGATTTAATAATATGATTCAGTTTGTTCTCCTTGCAATATATTTAAAAACACGTTCCAGAAAGAATAATACCCAGTTCTTCTAAGTGTCTTTAATGTATAGAGCTCAAAGAAATGTCTCATCCCTGATTTCCTGCTTAATTGATCACAGCAGTATTTATGACCTATGTATTTGTTTACAACAAACACTGGTAAGCTAGAGATATTAAGAGACCATCCATTTAAGACATTTTTGCACAAGTTCTGATCGATTGGATGAGTATTTCTGATGACGTGTTGGGGTACTGGTTTGCAGAAATATTAACTTGGGATACAAAGTATTGTGATTGGTAAACTAGAATAGTTTTTCTGGTTGATACCATAAAAAATCACTGTGTACTAATGTTATTTGAAAAATAGACATGCTTTTTCCATTTGGTTAATGACTCTGGATAGTATAATCCAGATGAGTGGTTAGGTCTCCTGTATTTTAAGCAATCTCTCTTCTGTGATTCTTAATGTTCTTTGACTTGTACTTCATAAGGTACCAAGAAAAGTTTGATCCGATAAGAATCTTGTTTTCTAAGAATAGTAACTTAAGTGGTTCTGCACTGTCTTACAAATCTGTAATTTCATATGGCGAGATGTTATCTCTTAAAAATTAAGTCTTGACCCATATAATCAGTACAACTGTTGTTTATTTCCTTATAGAAGTGCTATAATTAAAGCTACCATGAGAGGATTCAATAAAAGGTGTGCAAATATTTTTCGATAGAATATAATTCTTGCTTCATCTGATGGCACATGTTGCTGCTATTCTCACTGTTTCCATTGCTGTTGCTTAAAAGGCTTTGACAAATTTAATAGACTTCGCATAATAATTCCATTGTAAGTCACTTCCAGGATATTATAGTGTGCAGTTAAAATGACTCTTGTGATTACCACTCTCCAGTGCTTGTACTTTATCAAGGTACCAAATGAAACTAAGAATAGGAATATACCTTCATTTACACACCAATATGTTTTTAAAAATTAATGTAAAAAAAAATTACTGTAACTTATTCACTTAAAATTCTTTTTAGATCTTTTTCTTCCACAGTTCATTAGGAATTATTTTGCTTTAGAAACAGATCAAAAACGTTTAGAATATACATTTGTTTTCTGAGACAATTACTGTGCAGTTGGGAGCATTTTGTAAATACATTTTCTCAGGGGATGAGAGTCCCATACACAGAAGGACAGTTCTGTAGTAATAGATATGGAATGGAAAAAGCCATACTTCATTTCAGCATCATCTTTTCACTACTTATCTAAAGCTTGTGGGTATGTATCTGCAGGTTCTAGATCCGCATGCCCCTAAGGCAGAATCTGCCTTTCTGTCTTCTAACCCAAGGTGACAGCTTTGTTAGTTTTGATATGGTTGGTTTTTTTTCCCATAGTGTGAGTAAGCAAGGGAATAAAGAGCTGGAAAAGTTAAGGAAGCTTTTTTCCCCTTACTTCTTATTTTCCCAGGAATAACAGCTCTAGGGGGTGAGTGTTCTGTTGCAAATTACTACCATGCGTGTGATGAGAATACCTTAAATAAAGTGATATTATTACAGGATTTAATAATGTAATGGTGAAAATACTCAAAAACCAAGGAGGTGAGTGAATGAGTCTGAAATTATGTAACTTAACCAAAGTCGATTACTGTAAGTATAGCTCACATACAGTAATACTAGTCAAGAATGAGAAGTCTATACCTTGGGCTTTTGTCTGGAAAATAGATGGTTTTCCTATGAAACTGTCTTCATCGTTTAAAAATGGAAGTCTCATCTGCATAAGTTCAGCCCAACATCAGTGCTCTGTTGAAGCTGGTAGCCAAGATTTCTGACATTTCTGTTTTGTATGCTAGCTGGAAGGGAAAGCAGCAGTGTCCTGGATGGGCCTTTCCTGTAGATTGATATAATTGAGTGACTCTCTTTGTGTGTTTTGTTGGGTCTGGACTACAGTAACTCTAAACTTAAGGTAGAAGAGGAAAAGAGACAACCCAAATGACTATGTAATGTAGTCATCTCCAGCTGAATGAAAAGCTACCAAATCATCAATCTGTAGTGTCCTACTTTTCTTATAATATATGAAATATTCAAGAGATATCTATGTGCACAATGGTCGCTTCACTGCTATCTGCCCAAACCCAAAGTCTAAGAAGCTCAGTCCTTGAAGATTCAGCTCTGACATACCACCGTTCTCATTCTTCACCAGAGTGCATTTACATTTAAGAATACTGAAGGTTGTGGTTGCTTTATAGCAATCTGCTAGTCTGGAGCAGAGGAGACAAGCAGTTCTAATCATACTGTACTGCAGACTGCTTCCACCTAAGTCCTCTGCACTGTGACTCCTGTCAGAAATGTGTGATGTCTACCAAAAGTCTGTGTCACTACATAGTTGTAAAATCTGCTAGTAGAATTTTCTCAATGAAGTAAGAATCAGTCTTGAATGACTACTTTTTTTAGTCAACTTTCTGTACGCCTGTATTATTCTGTCAGAGCCCAACACGGGTCTTTTAATTTGATTTGATGTGTTTTTTGACCCAGGTAGAGCTTACTAATAGTCTCTGCCCATTTGAAGCTGTTGTGTCTTATGTCTTCTCAAATTTCAGTTCTTTCCGTTGCCGTGTTAACCTATTATTCAGAGAAACATTAATTTGGATATAATACTCTTGTAAGTAAAAATAGGTATAACACATTATCCTCCTCTTATATTTGGGGGTAATGACACTGTTTGCTTTAGCATGGTGATTCAAAAATTAAGTTTTTTGCAGTTGGAACTGCAGTGCGGACCTAGGAGCCTCTTCCTCAGGCAGACAAGCTAACAGCTTTTCCTTCTCTTGCCCTAGCGCCTCATGAAAAAGTTTTTTAATGAATTCCTTCTGTCTCTTAACTCTTATTTAAGTTTATGGAGATCTTTTGGACATCTTTACCATTAACAGTCTTAAACTATTGGCTTAGACAATTTGGTTAAAAAAGTACTCCTCTGAATGTTTTAACTTTCAAACAAACCTTCAAAGCCTTCCTTTTCTTTTGAGTCTCAGATACTGAATAGCTTAAACTTTGCTCTGATCTATGTATATACCTTGGTATATTGGCCTGGTCTCTCAAGCCCTTAACCAGGGTTAACAGAGTTTACCAGGCTAACAGAGGTTACCAGGGTTTGTGGAGTTTAAGCTTTGGTCAGCGTTAGCCTCCTAAATCTGTTTATTTCTGAGATGCAGAGAGTCTTTGATCAGGCACTCCACATTTAATTCCGTTTCATTGATGACTTCCATTACCAGTGTTAACTGAAAACTGTTAAAAACATTAAAGATTTTTAATCTTGTATTGTCAGAAATGAAACTGCATTCTGCCTTGTGTCGGTCTTGCTGTCACTCATTGCTTGCAATCTCAGAAGGAAGCCCTGTTTATGCTTCTCCTGTCTTCCCTGTTTTCAGTTTCAAATCTGGGAAGATTTTTAACTTGCCCTTAGGAAATTTTCGTAGTTCTTTGCTATTTACGTGTAGTACTACTTGATATTCAGCAATCGCCCAATGCCTTCCAGTGGTTGAAGACATCTATACCTGTTTCCAGTTGACTCTGCATAATGACAAAAGCTTCCTAATGTCCTGATCAGATGTTTCATCTGGAATGCTTAGCCCTTCTCAGGTACGCTTTCCAGTACTGTGTTGGATCCAAGGAAAGCGTTACTGGGAGCTCTAAGTTCTGGTGAGAAACTTAATTTTCAGTGATGTAATATTTTTCCAGTACTACCAACCCACAGCTGGAAAATTCTTGATACACTTAGGGTCTGGGGGTGTTCTAGGTCTAGGACATAGAGTGCCAGTGGGTTGTGGAGAGGTTAACGTGTCCTCTCGAGATCCTACTGGTATGCCCCAGCTATTGCCTGCACTGGGCGGGGGTGTGGAATAACTAGAGTCTAAAACTATCTCTGTTGCTTGTTTTGCTTATTTTTTTTTTTTGTACTGAAGAGAGATTTTGGATTGAAAGCCACTGAGTTTGTAGCCTTGATTTGTTGCCGCAGCAGAGGCAGGGCGCAGTTTCCACATACCCTCAAGCCAGTGCATTCTTATACCTACCAACCAACTCTGAGACAGTAATGGCCGTCTTCTCCTACCACGTATAATCAGCCTCCAACCATGAATCTTTAGGTGGAAGATTCTGTATGATACTAGCTGTTCCTGCAACCTCATTTGGTTGGGAGTAGGCTTTGGAAAGATCTTCTTTGGGAAGATCTCTGCTCTTACTTTCCTTTTATAGTATGTTGTTGTTGTTACCTTTGTGTGTGTGTGTGCTGCTTATGCTACATATTGCTATCTGTAAATGATCTGTCTCCTGGCAGATCTTCTGCTGTGTTGATTCATAACTCTTTCTGATTTTCTTTTAAATATATTTTTGTCCCTAGTATACTGGTAAATGCCACATCTACTGTGAAGTTAATCACTTAGGTGTCCTATTGCTGAGAGCACCTCTGGGAAGGAAGTATTTCCAGTTAGTTACTCTTGGAGAAGTTTTAGCTAATGCTGTAATCTATTTGGGCTCTATGAGTAAGGACTGTATATGATAAGTACATCAAGTACAACAGCTCTTTGCAAATTTAGTTAATGGCTCAAATGGCAGAATACCTATATAAAGTCAGCCATTAGAAAAGGATGCATCTTTTCTCTACTAACAGAGTGTGTCAAGTACTTTGCTGTCTCTGCTTTTAGAAGACAATGTCTGAGGGAAGTCTGGCGCTCTGGGGTAGTATGGATTCATCAGCTGTAAAGATTTCTCTGCATGCATGCTTCTTTGTAGATGATGTCCACTTCTTATCACAGGGTGCTATACGCTCCCTTGTTTCTAATGGAATCTATTTTTGCCTTCTCTTTTGATGTTTTGATGTTACCTGTGAGATTGTTTCATTCCAGGATGGACAGATCTGTCTATATTAATAAATTGTTTCAACTATTCTTAAAATAAAAATATTTAACCAGCATCATTTGGTCAGCTTCTTTGCTGTCTAATACATAAACAGGTGGCTTTTACAGAATATTTTTTGTTGATGAATCTCGAAACAATGGAGAAGACGTATAATATTGCCATGCAGTGCAAAACTGAGGCAAGAAAGGCAAAAAGATTTGCCTGCAGTCATTCAGTATTTCAGTGGAAGAGTCAGTGGAGCATCTCCAGAGTTTCAGTCTAGTGATTTATACGCTAGCCTATATTGAGTTTCTGTAGTTGGGTTCTGTGGTTCTTTTTTTAGAAAATTGCAGATCTTTCTGCAGCCAGTATTCATCACGAGTAGGTCCGAAGTAAGAGTATTATTGTATCAGCTATAAAATAAGTTGATAACTCTATACTTGCATTATTCTTCTTGGACTGACTGAGACCATTTTTTTCTGTCACACCAACGGCAAATGTCCAGTACATTGAAATAGATGCAATTACAATAGAAATTAGTGTGAGTTTTTAACCAGGCAGCTTTAGTAAGTAACAGCTGCTAAGCTATGATGACTAAAGCAGTGCTAGTTGCTCAACTCAGACAATTTGTGGAATATCCTAGAATCATTTGAATTTGATACGTTTAATAACTAGAAACAGTCTCCCAAATAGCTAGAACGCTCTTCAAGTTCCCATTAATTAAAGGGTAGATGTCTCGTGTAGTTGTTGGTGATAAGTTTATTTCCAATTAGGATGATCTACATTTTGGAGAGGCCTTTAACAACCCTACCAACCAAGGTGAAGGCAATTGAAGTGCTATTCCCTAATGTCACCTCCAGATCACTTGCTTTTCTAGCAATCCGAGGGATCATGAAATAGTTGTTCACCTTGTATAGGATCACTGCCAGCTGGCTGACTGGTTGCAGAGGTATGTGCATCAATTTGACCAACTCATGCTAACGTCCAGAAGAAACTGGATCACAGAGATAAAAATCAGTTGTTAACTGGCAGAACAGATTGATTTAATCTCTGAGGAAAGAGAACATCAGTAAAAAACTTTATTATATCTGATGCTGAGGCTGCATGGGTGGCCTTCCAGTCATAAGCATGACAGAATTTAATATTTATTCCAATATACCTTTTCGTTTCAGTTATTTTCTGGGAACTTTTTAGTTTTACGTTATGGAAACTTAGGGAATTTGCTTCTCTCCATGCATTCTTCTTTTTGTAGCCTGAAAGGAACTGTACTGTAATCAAAGCTGTAATTTCCTATTAAAATATATATCTGATTTTCTCCAAAATTATGTCATATTTTGTGAAATTAAAATAGTGGATAACACCTAACTAAGTCTCAGCCCATAGCATTGTTTTAATCAGGCTTTAAAAAGTCCAAGAAATTGTTCTATTTGAGAATTTTGACTTGGAAAATGAAACATAATACTAAGTAGTAATGAAAGCCCAACCCAATCAACCTCACTGAAGTCATCAACCCAAGTGACTAATGATGCTCATAAATTCACAGAGCCTGATTAAAGTTACAAAGTGTTGTTTTAATGACCTTATGCAAGCAATTGGCAATTCTACACAGTTGAGGCGAATACTGTGTGCATATTTCAGGAAATAGATACATGCTGGTATTTTAATAAAGCATAGTCAGATCTGTTCGATAATTGTGTGTATGAGCTGAAATACAGATGATGCTTCTCAACAGCTCGTACTTCTAGGGGATACTGGGTGTACAAATACCAGAATTTACTTTGAAGAAGATCCTCTAAATGCAAAGAACATTCACTGATATTATTAGATTTACTTATTTATTTGAGTGTCCATAGCTCATATTGCATTTTGTGAGCCACGAAATTATTCTTATTGTGAGCAACCCTTTAATTTGGAAGATATCACTTAGTGGGTTTGAAACACTGGGGTCCTAATTTCTGGCATTACTCTTTGCTTGGAGCCTGCTGTTGGATTGAAAACTGTTGTTTGGTGCCATACAGTTACTGCTGGGTTATCAAGTTGTACCCTGGTGATTCATATCTAAAATTATGCTCCTTTCTTTTTCTTTGTTTTAAATCACACTTAAAATTGTGAATAAAACTACTTTGGGCTTTCTTATGTGTTCCACTCCAGTTGAAGCGAAACATCTCCTTTGGTGTGCAGAGATTTAAATTGGCATAGTTCCTCTGAAATCATCAGTCATTCCGGTGTACCAGAGCTCAGGACTGGGTCCTTGGTTTCACAAATTTAACAGATTTTTTTTTTTTTAAAGTAAGGAGAAAATAAAGGGATGACAGACATAAAAGATTTAAGAGAACTAAAATAGCAGCTTATCTAATCGAAAGTATATATGCCAATAAAGCAAACTACAACTGTCAAAGGAAATAAACAAAAAAAAGCAAGAATTCTGTAATTTGACATGTTTGCTTGACAGATAGTTCTTTTTGGACTGGCTCTAGTCCTGGTGTAAAGTAGCATAAGAATATGAATACCAGTGGAGACTGGCTGATTGTACCCACTGAGAATCCGGTCACTGTTATTTAAAATAATGGTTCTGTCTGATGTTCCTCTGTTTATTTCAGTAAGCAATCCACTTCTGAATTAAAAGGCTCTCAGGGTGTGTTCATAAAATCATGCCAATCATAGTACAAGGTTACTATTGAATCAAGGCATCTTTGAATTTTGAAACTTTTCCTACTTGCATTTCTAACGTAATTTTCTATGGTTACGTTCTATGTGCCAGCCATAAAAAATTTCTGTTTGTTCTCTCTTTTGGGTCAGTCACCACTTTGGTGTTTGTGAAAGGATCGATGTATATACTGTCCAAAAAGATTTGGTAGGGGGTAGATTTGAATCACAAAAGTGATTATGTTATTTTACTTAGGAAAAAGTCTTTTTTGTACCCTTTTCCATATAAAAAAAAAAAAGATAAAACCCTATGTAAATAGTAAGTGTTTTTCCTGTAATGAATGTTCCTTTCATTCTGCATTTCTATATAATACTGAAAATTGTGTTTTTATTAGAAGAGGCATTGGATGGAAGCCAACAATTTTTTCTTTTAACTTGATATTTTGGGCTCTGATCTTCGTTAAAACTACAATGGCATGTATCTAGTACAGTCAGAGGTCATTTCTATAGCTACTACCATTTCCTATCATTTCTGGAGAATGTTTGTTTTCAAAACAAAGAATTGGGTTAAAGCTTAAGTATTGTATTTCAGAACATATTTCAAACTGAAATTAAGAATGCTAAAACCTTTCCCTTAAAGGTCAGATGATATTTATTATTATTATAAAAATGATCTGTGATTTATGAATTTAACTTCTCGTAAACCTCCTTTGTAACAGAATATGCAGTCAGAAGCTTAACATTACATTGTTTTCCTTTGACAACGTATCCACGAGACCACTGCAGCTGTTCCTTTACTCACAATAGCAGATTAATTAACACAATCATATGCTGTTGGCTCCTACTCAATGAGTAGGTCTGCAGTGGGATAGATAGGTAAATCCTTTAAATGTGTATGAGATAAAGGATATACTATAGTAGTTTCATAACTAGCCAGTTTTGCTTCTGACTAGTCAGCCCTATCAGCAATGGTTCACTGATTACAGAAGCTGTGAGCTTACATTTCAAAGGCAGCCACACCTATTACAGAGCAATAATGCCTGAATCGTTGCAAAACTCAAATATGTAAAAGCACAGGGAATGCTTAGAAATCACCATATTTTGCTAAAATAACAGGCAATCTGCTTCAAGCATTTTGAGTTTATAGAGTAACCAGGAAAAAAGAAGGGGCGTTTTTGTTGGTTGCTTCGTTTTTAAAAAAAAAGTTCAATCATTGCTTTCCTTAAATATCTTAATCTGGTCATTATTCACTTTTTACCCACTGTGTATTAGAAATACTTGTAAGCAGCGGCCACGGCATCAGTTTTAAGCACCAAAAGAATTTTTCATCCATTTCTCTGTGTGTGCTAATGAACATGTGAGCAGCTAAATCTCCTTTTCCTAAACAAACAGTCATCAGCAGCATGTAAGTATTTATTTGGCAACTTTAGCTGACATTTTAGTGGATGCTAAAACCTTTGTTACCAGTAATATAACTCCTTTCTTTTTTTTTTTCCTTTCTTTTTTTTTTTTCAACTTTAAAGAGAAACATACCCTTTCGGGCAAAGAGGTAAGCAGAAAGTTTAAGAAAATTTCCGTCAGGCTTTCCACTAAAGTCCATGAGGAAAAGTAATTGTATGCTTTGTTACATCGCTTACACAAAAACTGAGAGCATAGCGAACTACTACGTTAAAATTGTCTCATTTAAGGGACAAAGAAAACTCATTGTGAGACCTCTTTTCTGAAAAAAAATCACACACTAGCTTAGTATCATTGAGGTCCTGTCTTGTCCATGTTTTACTGCAGTTGACGTTATGTGCTTTTACATATTTTAGGAGTTTTATGTAATGGTATAAATATGTATTTTGATCATAATAAAACATAAAAAGTAGGGATCAAGACTGATTTTGGTGGAGGGCTTTGCTTGCACACGAACAACAGCATCAGACCTACAGGTAGGAGAAAACCACACTCGGAATCTTTTTGTGCAACACAGTTGATGAAAAATAAACAAATGTTAATAGCACCCAGCTTTACATCTGAGAGTTCTTCTGAGTACCCAAAGCCGCTGTTTTTGCAGAGGAAGAAACAGAGCTGTCGTGCTCGCTCCAGTTCAGTCAAAGATGACAGCACGGAGGTTTCCTGAACTTCTCTGAAGTGCTTCAGCTCCTTGCTCCCTAGTGCTGAAAGCAGAACATGCTCTCAGGTCTTTCACTGTTAGTTTCCCTGTCAAAAATAACTGGAAGAACTTCTGCTGCCTTCAGCCTGCTCACTTCCCAGAAGTGAAATATTTGCACCAGAGAGCAGATTCACGTGCTGCTGAGGAGATGACTGCAGCATATTCTCCTTCAGGCTGACTGAGGAGGCCCCTGAGAAGATGGAGGTGCAGCAAACAGGTGAGGAGGCTCCCAGGTCAGCGTAAGAGATCACATCGAGTGAGACTGGCTGACAAATGATAAAATTAGTTTATGTGCTACAAAAACTTGCTACTGGTGATACGGAACTTAATTCATCAGGGCATCTAGATGATGTACAACTTCAAGATGTAGTAGTCCTGCTCTACAGAATCAAGAGGGTGTATCACATTATTTACATAGAAAGGGGAGGTCCAAGAGTTTTACTAGAGAGTATTACTCAAGAGGTAATATACTTTCACACACATATTAATCGTAGATTTATAATACATTCCCCGCTATATATATATGTTATTAAATTCATTGTACGGATGAGCAGCTGAGAGCAGAGAAACTAAGAATCTTACTGTCAGTTGAAAAAGAAGTAGCTGGCTGTAGTGAGCTCTTCTGAAAATCAGTCGCTTTCAACGATCCTGCCTAAAGTTGCAGGCTTATCTCACTAGACTGTCGGATCTAGAATAAATGTCTTGATTCTTGATCAAAGAAACAAAAGGCATCATCTTATGTAGTGTCAGTGCGGGGAACTGCGCTTAGGTGTGTTGTGATTTACAGACTGGATTCCAGTTCCCTGTGGATTGCTCCAGTTCTATGAGACGCAAGTGCTACAGGCATTTTTTGAGCAGGGTAAGAAACGTGTTTGGCCACTTCTCAAACTAAAGACCATGCCCTGCCTTTCTCAGAAGGAGAATTTTCCTTAATTTGGTTCATGTAATTACATTCTTTAAGCCTAAATTGTCCATGCAGTTTCAATTTGATTCCATGTTCCTTACTCTGTTTTCAAACTGTAGTTTCAGATCTTTTAAAATAATTGTTACTTTCTGCCCCTATGACAGGTGAAGAGGTGCCTGTGTAAACATACCTGCTGCAACCTCTGTTGGACTTTGCATTCTATTAAGATAGAAGTAATTGAATTTATAAGATAAATATTAAGCCCTTTGTGAAATTTGTTGAAGGTAGACTCAAAAGCTCTCCATGTTCCGTTGTCCCAGCCCAAATTTAGGATCTGAAAGACTTTCCTCTTTTGGTAGCTTGTACTTGTCCCACCTAGGAGTTTCTATGTTTTAAGCATCTCTCTGGATTTATGTTACGGAGTCATGTTTTCCAGGACATGCAGTGAAATAATTGTAAATGTCTCTCCTGTTCTGTGATGCAACAGCAATGTGTTGTGGGCCTTACTGAACAATGCAGAAGACCATTGGCAATGGATAGAGCTTCTTGGCACTGGGAATTGCTGCAGTAAATGTTCCTTGAGAAATGTTTGGGAACAAAGCTGTTCTTGATAAAAGCAAGCAAACGGAGGGCTTAGAAAATAAGGTTATTCAGGAGTCCATCAGTTTGTACCTGCACAACAAACTCTGAATAAGGACTGTAATTTTTATTTTAAAATAAGATGTTTATTTGTGTCAAGTCCACTCTGCAATTATAAATATTTCATTCAGTGTAACTTTGCAAGTGTCTTGCCATGTGCATTTCTTATGACTATCTATATATGGAGTGACACAGTAGTATTGATTTGTGTGACAGCTTCTACCTGTGATGTTTGTCTTTTAGTCTGTCAGGTCATCTGTGCTGAAATGAGTTGAACGTATGGCTTTAAATATTTAGGTTTACCGTAGACTACTTCAAGAATGTCATGGGGATGGGATAATATTGGGAGTAAAGTGAAATAAGGTTCTTAATTCCACGAATTTTTCTGTAAGCCTAGGCAAGTAATTTTGTCATTACGTGCTCCTGTTTCTGCCATTCTAAAATACAGATGAGCTTTCTTTGTTGGCTGCATTGAGATCTGTGGATAAACATTTGTGCACAAAAGCTAAATGGTAGTGTTGCAGCGGTTTGTGGTGTGCTGAGCATAGTGAAACTGAGCTGAGCCTCACCCCTATGGTTTTTAATATTTAAACAGGGTCGTTGATGATTTCCATTTCAAGCCGCATCCAGATACTATTCTCTAAGTTTGTGGCAGATGAAGTAGTTCACGCTTTATCATCAGTTGTCAAAACTTTTATTAACAGTAAGTTCATGCTGGGGATAGTATGTTTGGTACAATTTTTTTGTTTTATCGTGGACAGTTATCAGAACACTTGAGTATGTAAACTTTCAGCCTTATTTTTGGCCTTTGGATGAGGAAAGTTAAACTTTTAATTTTACTGACCTAAACCAGTTCTAATGTACTCTCCTTTTAAATTAAGGGGATTTTTATTTAGTAATGATTTACAGGATTTGGTCAAAAATATCTTTGCACCCAACTGAAATCCCCAGATTCCATAATCCCCAGAAATACCACTAAAATAAACACAGTAGTATGCGTACTTAGCAAATTTCTCCATTTTCTTCAAATACTAAATGTAGCCTCCAGCACTGGAAGGTGTATCACAAAATTCTGTATTTCTTTAGAATGTGTGGTTAGGAGTTTTTAAAAGATGACTCTGAGGGGTTGAGGAGTCAGTGGCAAATGGTTAGATTCCCACAAAGAAAATTATTAGCCTCGGAGAGTGACCTTTATAATAAACTTGCATTTTATCACAACATTTGTAAGGTGCAGGACAGACTTGTGTTGGTTTACAGGTCTGTCCTTCACCACAATAGAACGGTCCTGTGCATAGCAGAATTACGTTACAGGTACATTGAGTTCAGTGCTTCTGTGTTTGCTATAATGGGAATCTTGAAAAGTAAGCAGATAATTTATTTCCTTAACATTATTTTTTTGCTAAAGATAAATATTAAAGTTTCTTGAAAAAAAACCAAATCAAACACGACTAAATATGAGAGAAGTGTAGACTGAGAACGACTCCTCTAACGTCAGTAATTGAGCTTGAGGTTTGTTGCTTGCTCTGCTCCTGAAAAAGAATTTGTGCCTGAAAAGCAATCCTGCTTTTTCAGGTGATGTTAGCTGTTTTAATATTAGTTAAGTTTTAATATAAGCTGTTACTTCTTGCAAACTCTGCTGTGTGTATGTCCTTAGATCATCGTAGCTGTAACAGCATTATTACTGTAAAATATAGTGGAGAATTGCAGTAAAAATTACTGAAACATATTCTACCTTTAAAATTGGATGGGGCTACTACTGACATCAGCATTAAAAGGCCATACTGAGAAGATATCATTACTGACACAGAGGAACGTTTTGCCTTTTTTCATAGTGTGTTATTAGTGAGGCATGCCTTGTACATGTTTCCCCAAAGAGTCCAAAATTTCCACGTTACTTCCAATCTCAGCTTCCGCATTCTAAAAACCCCACTGCGTTTAACCCAGGGACTCTCACAACTCATGAAGCACATAGGTTTTCCCAAACTAAATTCTGGTTTTAGTGAGTTCTAAGCAAAAATACAGCTTAAACGTCATGCTGGATGTGACTTGACTGTGAAAAGCACCATCCAGTTCTCAGTGTCAGAGATGAAAAACTTTGTTCCCTTCCCATTCTGGTACTATACTGAGAAATGGGTTGGTGTTGAGCTTGTGAGCTTCGACAGCTTTGAAATAAGGAGCTGACAGGGATGAGATAATAATTTTGAAGAACTAGAAGGACTTTTTGTGTCCAGTGGCCAAGACTGCAAATGTGCTGTGCCTGGTGCTCTTCCTACACGAGAGAGAGAAGAACTTATGAAAGACGTTGCACTCCCAACAGCGCTGCAAGAGTAAGAACTGATTTGGCATTTAATCTGACTTGTTCTTTGTCGCTGGAGATCAGGGCTGCAGGGCTTTAGCATCAGCTATGATTTTTACTTCAACAAAAGTTTTGTTGCAACTTAAGTGCTGTTTAAATACAGAGTTTTTCTCTTAATGGGTTTGTTAGTAGGTTGCTTTATATTTGAAATATTGACAAATATTCTTCATGGGAAGTAAACATTTTTGTGGTGTGAGATAGATGACTGATAAGATAAATGGCAATTTTTTCCCACACAGGGTATATTCCTAAGGTTGTAGGGATTGTAGAACTCATAAGGGATGTATAATGAAAATTACCAAGATGGCTATTAGCTTGGTGGATGCAGAAGAATCGTTTTTGGCTAAATGTTTTGGCATGCTTGCGTTAGTGTTTCCATCTTGATATGTGAACCGGAAACTGTTTGATGTTAGCCATTGAAAAACAGCGTTAGCATCCAACAGTCTTGCAGAATGCTGTGGAGAAGAGCAGTGTAGCTCTGAGGCTTGAAGTGCTATACTGCGTGGTGGTGTACAGTACGTACTCCAGAAGAGTTTTGTTCAGATTTCTTAATGGGCTTTGACAGGTTGTTTGTAGCTTAATTTACAAATGAATTTGATTAAAGAGCTCAGTGAAAGAGTCTATGTTGAAGTTTGGATTTGAAGTTTTGGTCTACTGAAATGAAATGAGGGCTCCCAAATTAACACCTCTGGAAATATTTTATTATCTTCTTAGTTTGGGGTTGTTTTCTGAGCAGATACTCTGTGAAGTAAAAATGAATAAGCTACCCCTTTTGCCACCATTATCAATGACAAGGCTTTTATTTGTCTGTAATATTACCAATGCTATCGTAAGCTGAAGTGTCTTGCGCTGAGTGGTACACAGGTCTGTTCAGTTATAGCTGGGCGGTGAAAGACATCTTTGTTTTTCCAGTTCCAATTTCTAACCCCCAGAAAGTCTCTTCAGGCCACAGGCTACGAAGGAACCGTGGAGGGAGCAATGAGGCCGCAGATGTGTGAAGACGGTGCCAGATGTTCCTTTGTATTCATCCCTACAAGAAATAAATGATTAAGATAGTGTGGACTTTACTAGAATGACTGTACTGGTTTTTATGGTGCTGGAATACCTCCTAGAGTTGCAGCAGGTAGGAGGTTAGATGAAGATTAAACTAAGGACCAGGAGCATATTTCAAGATGTATGTAGTTTTCATGGTTTTGAATTTTTCCTTGGTTCCTAGGCTAAGCTCTGTCCTTGAATAATAGAAAAGAAAGCTGGTGAGTAACATGCCAGGAAAGAGGAAGAGTTCACCTCCAGGATTAATGTGTCCAGCCTGGTGCAGGTAATGCAAGTTTTGACTAGGGCTGTGAACAATATGGAAAGATACTTGGGAGGTGCAACTTAGCTGAAATGGTTAAATATTCAGTTCCATCTTCCTCATTACTTGTGGATTTTCATTTTGTTATAGTAGCGGTCGGCTACAGCTCAGAACTTGATTTGTCAAGACAAGTATGCTCTGCAAACAAATGATTACATTCTATATGAAGGCATTATCACTAAATCTGAAAAGAAAATATTACAGGCAGAAATTATAAGGAGAAGTTTATAAAACAAAGATATCCTTTGGCAGAATATGTTCTTATAATCAAGCTTTTAGCATACCATAGTTTAAAAAAAATAGAAATTTTGCCCACATATACACTAATAAAAATAAATCTGTTTCCGATTACTAACTATGCAGCACAGGTGCTTGTTTGTTACGAGAGAGGCATGTTCATTAATTTTCAGCTATGAAAAGTGCACTGTGCCATAAATATACAATTCAAAATGTACTGCTGATAAATGAATACACAGATTGTTAATGTGCCAGAGTAGGGTATTGGGCATAAAACACATGCCAAACAGAAGCACATTGGTGATGTGCTAATGCTTTTAAATCTGGGTTTAATGTAGGCACATAACCAGCTTTTTACATTATTGCACTAACTTTTACCAGAATTTAGGGCAATATCTATTTTATGGGACGTTTTACTTTCTAGTATAATAATACTTTATACCTATATAGCACTATCATCCAGGGATCTCAAAGCACTTTACAAACATTAATTAACTAAGCCTGTCAAATAGGTAAACTGAGTTTTACAACAGCTCAGTGGTTGTACTGGAGATAGAGCCCCGGAGTTCAGATTCCCTACCTCTTTTTTTTTTTTTTTTCCAAACATCTAGACCATGCAAGTGTTCAGTTGGAATCTGTAAACTGTAGGAGTTAGTTTTTGATGGCATTTTTTCCCTTGAATATTCCCTTGTTTCCATTCTCCTGCAACTCTGATGCTAATCTCGGGGCTTGTGTGCTCTGTTGTCCAGCTGCCTGTCCAGAGCCGGCCGTGCT
>Ga0065711_1001056_pt1:0-17500 | contig 49262 bp, 19 predicted proteins | sample Hoacrofraction12_FD_59098 | JGI IMG/M metagenome (GOLD analysis project Ga0065711, IMG submission 59098) | Hoatzin crop microbial communities from Cojedes, Venezuela - Epithelial fraction 12 v2 (version 2) | ecosystem: Host-associated > Birds > Digestive system > Esophagus > Crop... | reverse complement strand
GAGTTTCAAGTAACATTGCGACATTTAGTTGTCAAACTATGAATGGAAATTGCTATCATAGGGACTGTGTGTTTACTCTCATATGTCAAAAAAAATGTGCTGAAAGCGTATCCAAGGAGAAAGGAATTTATTAAAAAAAAAATCAAATAGTATCTTTATAGATGAGCAGTGATTCAACATAGCTAAAACAAGTATTAATTGAAAAGAACCCTGGAATACAGAGAAGGAAGTACGTTGTTAGGTGAACAACACTCACCGGAGCAGTACTGCAGGTGATGATCTATCCAGGGATTCTTTTCTGGAATGCGATTCCACTGATCTACAGCACTCATCAACATCCTGTCTGGTATCTGAGCTGCCTTTCCTAACTTGGGTCTTCCCATCATTGTTTATTTTAAATACGCAATGCTACTCTCTTGAAGTTTAATGATAAAAATATAGTATGATAGTAGCATAGAGTTGCCGTTAAGCAATGAGAGGTTTTGGTTGTCCACCCTTTATTAAAATGTTTCAGGATTTATCAGCAAGCTCCACTGCCCAGTAGTCAACAGGATCTCTCTTTTGAAACAAATACATATGACCCTTGTGACTGGGTACTTATCTGTAGCAAGATATCACAGAATCTGTTGCCAGAAATGAACCAATACTAGTCAAATCGTGGAAATCATTGCAGTTTCATTTGACCAGTTTATACGGCCGTTCACCTTTTCACAACCCCATACATGACGTTGTTAGGTTGGCCAGTCCCACTATAGACAGCTTTCAAATGTAATCGGTTGCAAGCCAGTTTGTTATGTACCACATTCTGCGTGGGCTTGCCAGGCGATTGGAGTGGCTCCCACTAGTACCATCCTGAAAAGGCATGGAAACATGTGTCTCCACAAATGCAGTAGCCTGCATTCTCAGAGTTTAAATTAGTCTGTTCACTGAGATGGTACGTATTGCATAGTGTCTCAAAGTAAGCTAGTAATGAGCCCAAATTAGAATCTTAAGACTCTCTGGCTTGCAGGGTAGGGGTTTGGGTCTAAACAATCTCTATAGTTATCCTGATGTATTTGTTCAGATTTGGTCAGATTCAGAGATATAATTCATAGGCTTTTTTGTCACAACAGAGCAAGGTGTTGAAAGTTTCCTATCTGTACAAAGTGTTCATCTGGTCTGGTTAGTGCTTTCTTCCTAAATAATGCAGGTAATTTTACTACTGTTCAGAATAGTGAAAATTTGATGAAAAGCTGGTCTTCCTCCATATGCTGTGGCGTTATTCAAGATGTACTTGTGAAACCCCTGTGTCTCCCAAATGTGACTCATGTCTGTCATCCTGTGGCTCTAAGATGTGTTTTAAGTAAGTATGTCCACTTTGAAAGATGTGTTATTGCTAAGTCATTTTCTTTAAAGTCAGTGTTAATTTGCAAGGGTTAGGTTTCCCCTGTTCTCCTTCCCTGTGAAGATGATCTTTCCTGCATATCTCATGTTTCTGAGATAAGATTTCCTTCTGTCAGCACTTAATGTCATGTGAGCATCATCAAGCCAGTAACTTTATGTTGGTGGGTGTTGTATGGTGGTTATAAGCGTGGTCATTGGTTCGGAAGATGCTGATCAGAAAGGGTGCAAAACATTGTAAAGCCATTCACAGTGATGGGAGTCAAACACTCAGCAGAGTGGACACTAGAAGGTGGTGCTTTGCTAGGAAGGCATTAAGTACCTGCTGCTGCTTTGGGATGTCTGGGAGAATGGGTAGGTCTCCAGGAATCTGAAATAAGGTGGGTTTGCCACAGCATTACTTTTTCCTTGCTGTCTGCTCTAAGATTCAAGAAATTTTTTTAAGCATTGTGGGTGGTGCAGAAAGCTAAGTGTAAGAATTTATTCATTTTTTTCCTTCTTACTCTCAGGTGCTGAAACTGAGCCTGTGAATTCATACTTAAGATAGTGCTATGTGCTTTTGACTGTCTTCAAGAGGATCAGTCAGTACCAAATGCACTCGACTGACTCCAAGTATTTGTATGCATTTGCAATACCGTGTTACAAATTCAGTCCTGGGCTGGATTTCATTGCATCATTATCTGCAGATTTTTGCAGCCAGCTGTGTTTCCTGTACCTTACCATATACTTATTAATATATGGGACCATCGTTTAGATGATGGTCTGCCTATTTCCAAAGTGTTTCACAGTATTTCTGTTTTCCGAGATGGCCAATAGTTAAGGCTGGCCCTTACAGGCACGGCAGAGGAGCTCATGAGAACATTTTGGCTGAATTTCTGATGATGTTCATGAGGTAGAGGAGCAGTGGCTGCTGTGCTGCTGCTGTGCTGGTAACAGAAAGAGAGACAAATTCCAGGGCAAGGTAGCTTTCAAAATCAAGTGAGCATCATGTGATTGTATGTGTATAATTTAAAGGAAAAAGAAAAAGCTAGAACTTCAGCACAGCCTGTCTCTCCAGTATATGAGAAGTGAAGGCAAAACAGCCTTGAATACACTTTTTAATTTTTCAACACTGTATTTTGCCAACTTTAGTTCACTCTGTTGACTGTTCAGTCAGACCATTTTTAAATTAAAAAGGAATACGTGGTTGAATTATTTATTAAACAAAAGGTGCTTCCATGCATGCAGACTACTTGGGTTTTGAATTTCTTTTACCGTTGGAGTTTGAAGAAAGTGCATTGCTAATAAGTTAAGAGATGGAACGACACTCCTCCTTCTAAAATAAGTCTTCCTCTGTCTCTGAGACAACTAACTTGTGTCCGTCCAGTCACAGAAGAATGCCTGATCTTTGTTTGAATGTCTAATTTTGACCTTAGTGTGAAGTTGTTACCTCAATTTCATAGGCTCCACAGAGACAAAATGTTATTAATTTCAGGTAGAGAAATGTTCTAGCAAATAATTTAGTCTGAATTATCTTCTAATATTATAGATGCTCCTGATGGGTTAAAATACGTATTTGCTAGTGCATTAATGGGGAGAAACTGTAAACAAGAGGAAGGAGGCTTGCAAGAGCTTTGTACCATGTTGCCATCAGCCTGTACATCCCTCCAGGTTACCAGTTTTCCTTAGGGTGATGATAAGTACTTTGTACAACTGCTTTTGCGTGGCTCAGTCCCCGTTACTACCTCTGTGTTGATGATCCAGATTTGTGCACAGCCAGTATTTGTTGCATTTTTGGGGAATGTGGCTTCCAAGTGCCTGATCTTTTCTTTTCTTGCCCCGTTCCCCAGAAGAAAACAACTGCTAGCTTCTGACTAGACCGTCTGGACTTCAAATCCCTTTGACCGATGGTGACAGGGAGAGCACTGTCAGGCCGGAAAAGTTGGAGGGTCTTCCATCGGTCTGGGAGCTGAGGTCTCCATAGCTTGCTTAAAAATTAGTGGGTTGTTTTACCTGGTATTGCAAGAGGCATTAACTCACTCAATCTGAGGGAACATCTGTCTGAGAGGCTGATATTTCTCCTCACTGGTGTGGGATTTGATAACTATCTGGGATTATAGTGATATAAGAAGTGTGATGGGCTGCAAAAGGCCAGCCATGGCAGCGAAGAGGCTTTAGAGGAAGGTGGATGAAACCTGCCAGGACTCTGAAGAGCTCCCTGTCACAGCAATGTGTGGTTGCGAGCCTGTAGCTTTCCTGGGGAAGGAAAGCAGCGAGCAGTAGCAAGTGGCTGGGCACACCCTGGCTTTGATAGCTACAGATGGAGACCTAAAAGATTGCAGGGCCACAGTCCAACACCAGCACATGTAAAATAAGGCTCAGGATTTAGATAACTCTGTTCCAGCATACTGACGTGCATGGCCACAGTCCAACTCCAACACATGCAAAATTAGTTTCAGGATCATTCTAGCATACTGAGGCCTATGCCTAAACCAGTTATTGCCACAAGCTTAGCTAAATCAGAGAAGAGTGTTCAAAATAGTATTTTTTCTCTTTTTTTACCAGGATAGTTCAGATGCAAGAATTTTGTATTTTTGTAGTAGAAAGGAGAAACTGGATTATTGATACAGCAGCTCCACAGGCAGCATTTCATGTTTCTATAGCCCACAAATATCATGTTATCAGTGTACTTTAAGGCTATTCTACAAAACATGGATACAGGTTGACCTAGTAATGTAATTTTTGAGATACATCATTAGTATAAAAAAATTAATGAGCCTATTAGTACAACGTCATATTTAAAAATGTCATGGTCTCAGTATGCCCACAATACAGTGTTAAACCAATGAGGGAAAAAAATACCAAACAGTTAAAGGATGCCTTCCTAAGATTAGAAGTAATTAATTTAATCAATATTTTTTCATTATTGTGAAACTCATGTAATTAACATATCTTATTTATAGAAAAAAGGTGCTAGTAAAATAGATACCGCAGTTCAGAGTTGCTTATAAGTATTTCTTCAAGTACGGCTCATTTTTTCTGAAACAGGAAAAGAAGTTAGAAATTGTACTTCAGTGGCATGTACCAAAGAAGTTAAATGGGTGAAAAATTATTTACAGGGGTATTTGTATTAGCTCAAAGCAGCCATTTAGTTTGAAGGCAGCACTGGAAAGTAAAAAGTAGGAAAATACAAATACTGGTAACGTCTATACTATCATTGTCTGTCCAAATGCTGTATCACACACCGTAGAATTATTCACTTTTTGGATACTCTGTCAGCACCTCTGTAATCAGTAATCTGTAAATGGAATAACAGTCTTTAATTCTTTCTCATTTTGTTGAGGGGGAAATCAGTAATTTAGCTACCAGTACAGTTTTTATACGACTGGTTCTATTGTTAGTTTCTTTCTTACTGGTGTCTACAGAAAGATGTTCCTTTAACTTTTAATAATTTACATTTTTCTTTATTAGCATGGATTTTTATAAATTCTGATGACCTGCTACCAGCATTTCTATGCTGATTTTGCCACCTTATGATAATAATAATGAAAAGGGGTTTTCTTAATGAATGGTATACAAAAACTTCTCCAATGATACCTGATGCCCTGAGAACTACTTATAATGTAGTCAAGTCTGTGGTTCTGACTTGAAAAAATGATTTGTTTGTTTTTTAGATTTGTTTAAGCCCAGCAACTCAGGATGAAACTTGGCCAGTGTAGTTATCAAATATTTCCATAAAACTACTCAAAGATTTTAAAATATATTAATGGATTTTGAAAACTATGTGGAGTTGGGTGTTAATTTGTGCCTTTTAAAATCTCAGAGTCTGCATTGTTGGGCACTTGGGAAGAACCTAGAGAAAATAGGTCCAATATCACTCTCTTCCACCCAGATTCACCAACTTTCCTACAATTTACTGACACTGTTTCAGATTTTCTTCATAGTGTAGCCTGTACAATGTACCAAATGGTTCTGTTTGTCCCACATGTCGTTTAGGAACAAGATAGAGGTCATGGTGAAGTACACCTTGTCTGCTTGGTTTATAGGTATGTAGAGATGCTAACATGTGGAAGAAACAGAGTAAGTATGGAAGCAGGAAGAAGGCAATATATTCATTCACAGAAGTCCAGTTAATGGTTATTTTAGTTGATTAGCTAGCAACTTCATTTTCTCCCTCATGAAATTGCCTCCACAGATCCTTACTTCTGGATCTTAATCAGCAGTAGCAATCCATCCCAGGAGTGGGAGATCAGGAGTACTTAATTAAAGAGGGGACTGTAAGGCAACTCTCCCAAACTGGATATCTGATCTAGCCTTGGCATCAGGAGAACAATGGTAGGTAAAAGCGTTTATCAAGCTCCATGTAGCCACTCTGCAAATCTCAGAGATGGGAATATGATTCAGACAGCCTGTAGAAGCTGCTGTAACCTGAGTAGTAGAGGCTTTAAGGCCATCTGGTACCTGAACACCTGCCTACAAATAACACATACAAATCCAAAAGATGGTCCAGTTGGATAGCTTCTCTGCTTAGATTCCCCACTGGAATTTTCTCAAAAAGCAGTAAACAATCTGTATGAGGAGTGGGAAGACCTTGTCCTCTCTGGTCAGTAGTCAAGTGCCCATTTCAAATTTAGGTGACAGGATAAAAGCTAGCACAGGTGAGTCAAGGGTTTGGGCAAGAAAACCAGTGAGACAGGGTTACATGAGAATCACAGACCGGTGTTGGCATGAACATTTGGTAAAAATCCAGAATATTCTTAGTTTGTTTTAAGAAAAGGAGGAGAAAACCATGGAAAGTATGTCATACAGAAGGTTTGGGAGCTAACATTGCTAACAGAAGTATAAATGAACACCAGAGTAAATTTTGAGGATAGAAGACAAAGAGCATTGGCAAAATACCAGGGAACCACAAGTACGTATAGCTGATTCAAAGAATAAATATCTGCTTTGCTTGTGAAGGTAGGTGTTCTGTACAGTGAAGTACAGTAAGGCGTTCTGGCAGCTTAGATGTGCATTGCTGAAGAGAGCAAGAACAAGCAGAAGCTCATCACTTAGAGTAACTAGCGTTACATTCGAGATAGCAAACAGACCCATTGTTCTGATAAATGATGAAGTACATCTTCTAAAGCATCCAGTTTTCCTGTGGAAAGATTATACCAGCCTAGTGGAATTTCATGAACATCATCTGGAAAACTCAGGGATTTGGGATCTGAAGTGCTTTGATCTATACAGTCAAATTAGAGAAGTGAGATTTCAAAGCTTTTCAAAGTTTTGGAGTAGCAGAACTGAAAAGCCAGTGGAGGAGTTGGATGGTGGAAGAGTCTTGCATGTGAAGGGCTTAGGAAAGAAGATAGCAGGATTTTGAAACAAACCAGCAAAAATTGTGTTAGAGGGATCGATGTAGTGACCCATGGTCGCTTGCTGCAAGCTCAGGTCTCATTAGGTAGCTGGAGGTTTGAGGACCTAGTGGTGATGCCGTAAAAGTGAATATTATTTTACCAAAGTCAAGCATGGCCATGTTCTGTGTATTGCTGATGTTTGTGGACTTCATTGAAGGACAGTGCACAGGTCTGGCTGCATATTTTGCAACTTACACCTTCTAATTATATTATCTGTGCATGTGTGTGTCATTTTAGAATGGCCTTAGAAGTTGTGAGCATTGGAAGAGGATGAAGAAGTTCGACATTCCTGAATATCCATATATTAAAAAAAAAAAAATTCTTCAGCACTCTTTTCAGTTTCATTTTGTTTCAATTTTACCAAAAATTATATTTCAATAATATGCTAAGGTCCTGATTCAAGTGTTGAAGTTCTATTGAATTCAGTAGGGCTGGAGAGGTATACAGTAGCAAGATTAAAGTTTTAAGCTTACTCTCTTCTCATGCTGACCTAAGAGTATGTGCGATGGTTTGCAGGATAATGATATTTAGCTGTAATCTTCTTGGGGCATGGACTGCATTCCGCTGATTTTGTACAACTGAACTCAGTATCACTGATTCATAAAACAAGAAGTACTGAAAATGAACTTTTTTGTGTTTTATTAACAGTCCGCATTTCATATAGTATTTCATTTTAAAGAAGTATAAAATCATACCCTCAAATGTTAAGATGTAATTGCTGATCATGTATCTCTTTGTTCCAGACACTTTTATAAAAGTGTATGTATTATGTATGATGTGACCTTCAAATGTCATGAATGCGTTGTGCAATAAACTGTCAATATTTGTGGCTATAAGGTACTAGATGACTTTTACAATAATTGGAACAGCTTTATTAAAAGCTTGGATCACTCAGCTGGTTAAAGAGAAAGACACAGGCCAATGTTCATCTGGGAGTTTCCTTCTGCCAACTGTTAAGTGAAAGATATTGTGAGGTGCTTAAGATGTCTTCTTCCTTTAAAAAAAAAAGATATAGTTAAAAAGGTCTCATGCAAAAAATATTCTCTCAAAAAAATCATTTTTTCAGTATGCTTAATTTTCAGTCCAAACTGAGCTCTGTAAGTTAAAAGCAAGTAACCAACCCTGGTTTTTAAGTACTACATCTGATTGTGTCTTTTGGTCACACAATTCTTCAAACAAATCAGGCAGCTAAAATGATGTACTCAGAAACTGTGTTTGAACTTTGATTATCTTAAAAGGCTTTAAAGATTTAGAACAATTTGAAAAGTAAGACTGCTAAGAACTCCAAAACAAAAACTCTGTAGGGAATTTGTTTCTTATCCTCTTTTTTTCATTTTAAACATTTTGTGATAAACAATGGCTTCATTTTTGGTTAAGCGTCTGTTGCTGTCTCTCTGTGCTGTACATGCAGCCTCTTGCGTGTTGCTGGGAATGCGTACCACACTGAAAAGCAGCAAGATATAACCAGCGTTTGCATTCATGCAGTAAGTATTGTTGTGCAAAGTGGTTTGCACCCATGGGCTGTGAAAACCACCGGTCTTCAAGCGTGTCAGGTGCTCCAGGTACGGGCCGAAGGGGGATGTGTGGCCTCCGAGCCTCCAGCCTGCCAGCTACTAAAAAATTGCTTAGAATATTTTGACTCCCTTTCTCTTGTGCTTGAAATAACACCTAGAGAGCTCCCTATCAGCTATGACTGCTGTTTGCCCACTTCTGAAGGTTGCAAGTCTTACCTTATATAAATGGTCATGGGCATTTTACTTCAGTTTAATTTAGAATGTATTTTCAATTTGAATCTGCTAATGCACTGATTGGTAGCAGAGGCAGGGCGGTTTGTGCCTCCTGTTTGCCTGCATGGTTCAGAGGGCTGAGTGGGAAGTCTGATGTCAGAAGTGGTATCTTTTTATTTACCAGTGGAACCTTTGGTATAATCTTTATTTCTAATAATACAAACAATGGGAATGCTGCTTTCTCACTAGTAGGCCTCCTTTACAATTCGCTTCTAAAATAGCTCTCTGTTTAAACAAATTCTCTGCCAATCCATATTACTGCCTAAGAGTTTAAAATTCCCATATATGGTCATTATAAAACCTAAATCCTTGATGAAACAATAGAGACAGCAAGTTGTTCCTGAACTAAGACATTAGTAACTCTTTCTGGAGGCCTAAAATATAACTGTAATATTTAGTAATATTAGACTCTTTCATTTTAAGCCATGAACTTCACTAACAAAAAAGTGTAGTGACATCTGTTAATAGGATTCTAATTTCAAATTCTGAGCACTGGGCCAAATTCTGTTCTCATTTACATCAAAGCATACTAAGTGAAACTCCATCAGGTAGCTAGAAAAATATGGTTCATTATATTCCTATTTTCCACTGTTCTCAGTATTATTAAAGCCTGCTCTAAGGAATGGGCAAGAAAGGTAAAGCATGTTTTCCCAGAAACTTTGTGTGTCCTGTACTGCTTCCCAGGGAAAGAGATGGTCAAGTCCAGGCATACCAGCATAAAGGTGGCAGCAGTGACAGGATTAACACACTGAGTATCTTCTGACTCTCTTCTTCACATCAGATTCAGGATGTAATTTTTCCTGTCACAAGATGGGCTAATCGGGGTAGTTCATAGATTGTCAAAAAATAACTGTGGTCGCTACCACTTCTCGTTGCACCATGTTTCATTAACTTTTACAGGCAGTTCTAAAGAACTACAAATATTCTGAATTTCAGAAATATATGAAAACCTGGGATTATGTGCAGCTTTAAAGGTTTCTGGCCACATTCTCGAAGGGTTCGTTAATAATGTCTGAAAAATGTGCAAGAGCAAACACATCCTTGTAAGTGTGATTACCTGTTTTGAGAGTTGATTACCTTTTCCATGTGATTGCCTGTTTTGCGTTAATTTGGCAATCCTTGTGTTGACAAATTCCAACTAACTTCACTGATGATTTAGTCTTCATGAGGACTGCAGTTTAGCTTCTTTGAACATGGAAGTACCTCTTTGTGAATCCCTGCACTTCCACATACACGCATCAAATAGATACTCTGGTAGAATTTCCAGGACATATATGTAGATGGCTGCTTTGAAAATCTGGCTGCTACCGTGCCTGAAGTCGGTGCTGCTGCCTCACCAGCTGCAAGCAGATTTCTCTTTACAAAAGTAATGAGTCCTTTTCTAATCATTTCTAGTCTCATCCCAGACACGTAGACCAGTTGTACTGGGCTGCTCTTCCTATGACTGGCTAGATAGCTTCTGCTCTGAGTACACCAATTCACTATCCAGCTAAGTCTGTCTGCTCTTTTCTAGAAATACCCGCAGAAGCTGGCATTATGCCTCTGGAGCATCCATAGCCGGGGCAGTGGCTCATTTCTGGGTACATCATGTCTGATACCTAGTTAAGATACCTGCTGTAAAAAAAAGATTCACTGGTGTGTTTCTCACTTTCTTTTAACCTGCTCCTCTGAAAATCCTTCTGGCTCAAAACTATTCCTTGGGGTTGTCTGGCTATGTGGAGATCTGCTGTCTGGATACCACGGGGATGTGAAAGCAGCCTGCAGCACTAGACGGGTCATCTCCGTGCTAGGCAAGGAGGGCAGGCTTTTTGTCCCTCCTCTACTGAGAAGTGGGCATCTGCCTGAAGAAGGGCTAATCATTCAAATAATGATCATAGGGATTGCTTCATTTTCATTTCAACCTGTGTGGCAAGTAGCTTTGCTCACATTTTGGCCAAATTGGGTCTGTGGTTATGCAGCTAATTGCCAACTTCTGATACGGATGTTAAAGCAAACTTGCTTTCTTTGCATTTGTCCCATGAGAACATGCGCACAGTCAGTTATTAAGTGTAGCTGAGGCGTGGTACGCAGGAGATGTCCCTTTAACACCACCCGAGGAGCTGCTTCATGACTGAATTCCTCCGTGTCCCGTGCCACGGAGCGGTGTCTGCCTGCCCAGCAGGTACAGTGTGCGCAGCAGCTGGAGGTCTCACAGCTGTTGCCTTCTCCCTATACTGACGCAAAGACCGATTTCATATGCAGAACGGAATGTTGCTTTTTGCACTTCTGCCTATGACTTTTGCTGTGAACAGATGCTTTCAAAGTGAAAGAAGAGCTCAGGGAAAGTAAGTTCAGGCAAGGCTCCGAAGCCTGGTATCACATATACATCTATACGGTATTTTATATTCTGTTCTGTGATTTCCTGCACTCAAATCAGGAAAGGTAGGGATGGGCAGGAAGACATTCAGGACGTAGACTTGCCTATAATGGAAGTAGATAGTAAAAAAGCAGTCTAATCTCACGTGCATCAAGTGCACATCATGTAGACCACATAACCCAGTGAACCACAATGGCTGTAGGATAAGTAACTTCTCTTTCCTTCCTGATCTTTTATCCTCGGAATTGAGCAGCCCAAAAACCATAGCTCAAATCCCGAGTAAATCATAAATTAATTTAATTTGCTGGGGCTAATCCTAGTTTTGCAGGTCTGTAAAACATTACTACAGGTTTGCACAATGTAACAGAACTGAGAGTTTCTACTTAGGACAGGGAGTCTCAAGAGCAGGAGGAAGGGGACATCAGAGGTGTAGAATATGTGATTATTGGCAGAGCTGAAGATTTTTCATTCCACACATACACTGTTGGCATAGTCTGTATTCATCAGTTTGCTTCTTAACTTTTTCCTTGCTGATCTCTCCTCCTTTTTCTGTGTCGCTTTTTTCCCCCTTCACTTTCCGCAGATTGCTTTAAGAGATTCAGTATAAAAAAACCTTGGTAGCAGAGTCAGTGAGACTTAAATGCATTTTAAAGTTAACCACATTTTAAACTTAAGTGCCTGGACAAATAGGTAGGATTTGCTGAAATGGGCCCCAGTAAGAAGCTGGGGTAGCATTTGATGGGGACAGTCGGCAGCCTTGAACATATCTTTTCATTGTTTGAAATAAAAGAACTTAGATGTAAAGCTGCTCATTCAGGTAGCAATGGCCTCCAGCACTTCGGTGAGCTTTGTAGACAGAGGAATTCAAAAGAAAACCCCTTAGCCCAGCATTAAAATCTTAGGAATGCTTTCACTGTGGGAAGAAATATTCTTCAAGGTAAGGCCCCTGTTGGAGCAAAGCCTTTGGAGCTATCTACTGTATGTCTACTTAAATCTAAAAGAAAACTCTTCAGACCACCCACGTCTTTCTTTGCTTCATTGTTGTTTTCAGTTTGCTTTTTCAGAGGGATTAGTGCTAGAGTAAACTCCATCGTCTTGCTGCCTTGAAAAAATTCAATTTTGTATAAAGTGAAAATTAGACTCTTAAATCTGCAAAGTGAGCTGTTTATCTTACAAATTTATTCTTTTTTTATTGGGCCACACATATTCTAGATAGAAAGATAAAAGGCAAATGGATAACAGGCCATCATTTAGAGTGACATATCGCAAAACATAACTGGTAGACTTATTTGGTAAATTCCTCCTGGAGTGGCTTGTTAGCTTTATCTATATATTTATCTATAATGCTCATATGTATTTATTGAAAACCAAAATAAAATCCTGCAGCTTCTGATCACACATTCTGTATTTTGCACTTCAGAAAAATCTTTTCGCACTCAGGAATTCATTTTTTTCTGAAGCAGCTTAAGACATTATTATATACAACTTCTGAGGAGAAAAACAAGGGGGAAAATCTAAACTCTTTAGGGAGATTGGAATTATAGACTAGCACCTATATATGTTTTCCTGGACTCCTAAAGACAAACTCCTGCAGTATGTTAGTTTACATACTTACGAATAATTCAAAATGACAGTGACCAGTTTTCTAGCTTAATGTTGTGCTTTAGCTCTGCAGTCTAAGAACAATCAGAAAATGCTGAAGAATGTGATGTGAAAACTGTCAGATTTTGCCATTTGAAAATTAACAATAGCTTGATTACGTACATGACTAAGTTTTTTTTTTTCCTCACTCTGTCATTCCCTTGTTTCAGCTTTAAGCGAAATAGTTTAGAGGGACCATTTTATAATAAATAATGAAATGCCTCTTAGTTTTACCTTTTCCAGAAATGTGGTATTTGGGTCTCTGCTACTGTGTGAATAGTTTTTATTGGAGCTAAATGTGTAAGTCTTTCTTATGTCCCATCACTTCCATTTAAAAGGCAATGCTGTGTAAACTGCACTATGTTTCCTGACAGGTTTAGTTACATGTCAAAAGGGTAAAGACAGAACATTTTTAGTCAGTAGTTTGTGGTTGAAATAATCAAGATTCTGCATGCAGTTTTTAACTTTATGCTCCCCACCTCAACGTATGCCAGATAGCTCAGCTTTTGCATAGGGGTATGATGATGTGTCCGTATGTGTTGCATCTCTGTTGTGTGCCAGTAGCGTAAATCCAGTTCAGAATTTCAACATTTGCCATGGTGCTCTTTGGTGAAATTGTGAATTGATACATCTGTGTGATATTACATGACCCTGTAAGTACAAGCTGATGAGTCTTGTGTGGTTTGAATAATGACTTTTTTAAAATGCCCTACATTTTTGCAATTTTTATGTCAGTCTTTTGTAAGTTGTTTTGTTCACAGCCTGCTTGGATAATAGCAGCTTATTCAAGATGGCTGAGAATGACTGTTTCTTTATATCAGGAGAGAGAAGAGATGTCCTGGAGTCTCACCCATTGTATTAAAATGCAAAGAATAACTGTAGCTGTGAACACTGAAGGAGAAAACCCAGGAGCTGTGGGTGAGAGGGAGAAGGAATTCCCCTCTCATCAGACCATTTTTTTCATTGCCTTTCCCATGATGTGAGGTCACTCACTAGGTCTGGTGTTGTGACTCCAGTGCTGAAATGTTGCAGGAGGAAGTTGATTAGCTTTGTGTGTAGACATCGACACTGCCGTTGGACCCCCCCGTCACTGCAATTCTGTTGTTTTGGGAGGTTTTCATACACTGATGCAAACTTTTTCCTTCTGAAAGCAGACAGATTTTCACGATACTTATAAATTAAATAGATTCAACAAAAAAAACAATCTAAAACTTTTTGGGGAGAAATTAATAGGAACGAAGCAAAAGAAGAAATCAAACCAGCTGCTGACACAGCTGTTTCTTTTCTTGTATAATTCAGTTCAATATAAAGGTACCATATGCTGCTTAAAATGATGATAGGAAAGATGAAATAATTTAAGACAATAACAAGAAAATACATGAATTGTCAGCATTCTGTCAGATTTAAAGAATGAAATAGACAGGTGTAGTATTGACATGTTTAACTTTGTGTTGTGTTAGCAGTTTTAGTGAGAACAACTTCTGACATGTGCTGAAGTGATGTGAGAACATTTCTGTGTTGCAGACATTGGAGAAGAAGCTGGGAGATCTGTAGGAGTCCAGCAGCCAGCTTTACTGAGAGACAGGAGCCTTGGTTCTGCCATGAAAGACTGCCCATATTGTGGAAAAACTTTCAGAACATCACATCACTTAAAGGTCCACTTGAGAATACATACAGGTGAGAGGAACAAGTGAGCGGAGCACTGTCAACACATGCTGTGTTGGGGGGGGGAGGGGGAGGTTTTAATATAATATGTGGCTAGGAGCCTTAATTCCCAGTGTAGATTTGGACTCATTAGTTGAAGAAAGTCTTTTGAGAAAGACATATGACAGTCTTAAATAAAAGTGCAAGGAATGTGTTGTTGGGCACAGACCACTTTAATAGAATCATCTTTTCCCAGCTGAGGTTATTTCTGTCTCCTTCCCTGCTTCATCACTGTTTCCTTCAATTACCCTTGTCCTTCAATAGGCATAAGCCTATTGGTTTCAGACATAGTTATGCTAACTGCTTCAAAGGCCTTGCTTAGCATCTGTTTAGGGATTCTGTATGTTTTTCTCAGAGCTACTATTTTTGTTCCATTTAGCATGCTCATTTTTAACCTCTCACTGTTCATAGGAATACATCAGCTTCATGGATCTGCATTTTTTTCAATAGAACTCACCTGACTTGGTACTTGTAAGCAGCAAAATTTACCATGTTTCGCACCATGGTAGAACTTCCCATGTTTTATTTTAATAACAATCACAGCATTTCTACCCTACAGAGACTTACTACTGGTCTGGATTCTCGCTTCATTTTGGTATGTCACTAACTGGGTGGACTACTCTTGATTCTAGTAAACTATAACTGCTCTATTTAAATTATAATACCTCGTTTGCTTCAAAGTACGTATGTACGTGGTAAGGTTCACGTAGAGAAACAGTATATGTTTAAGAAGACTTACTTTATGCATAATTAAAACCTGACATACAATGGTAATATCCTCAGGGCCTGTTGATATCACTAGAAATTCTGTATATGGCTAATGTGATACTGTTCTCTTCCAAGTCTGAGGTATCGTAGTAGGCTTTGGGAGAATGTGCAAAACTGGAGATTTAGGATACTTCTCTTTGTAAACATAGTGGGCACTGTAATTGTGGAGTTATTGTCTTTTAAAAATCATTTTAAATGAATTTAGGAATTTTACTGCTACTTTTCTAATTGATAGGTAAAATAAATTGCATTAATAAATACTTTGCAATTGTACCTCCTACTTGAAAATCTTCACTGATAGTTTTTATTTCACTGAATTACCAGATAAGCAGTATTTTCCTCCCTTCCCAAAATCAGCAGTCATGTTTCTCCTGTATGCTTGTGTGGACCTAATACTTAATGTTGGGTTTGCAAATGTGAGGGTTGACTTTGAAAACTTGAAAATGAAGGCTGAAAATCATTTAAAGAAAAAAATGTCATTGTTGAGATGGGAAAGTTTGTTCATTGTATTCTTCTTTCTTGGGATTGTGGAGTAGGAGTATACTACACTGGTTTGATCTGAATTTTAAAATTTGGCACTCTGGTTTTGTCGGATTGGCAGGAATATTCTTTTCCACGTGTTGGACTTTGGGGGAAAAAAAAAAGAAACACAGTGAAAGCCCTATTTGTGTGCTCTCTAATGTAGTAAAAGTAAATAAATGGTAGTTATTTTATTGGGAAACAATCTTGTAATGGCAAGGTTTAAACAGTTTGACATTTTTACAAACGGAGATGCAAAGAAAAATTCTTTAAAATAACCTTAGGGTACCCATGTCTTTTTTTTGCTTGATTATATAGTGGTCATTTTGTTCTTGTTTTAAAGCTGGCAGTGATTACAAATTTGGTATTTGTGGCTTAGAACTAATGAAAAGAAATTAATTGCAATGGAAATATTCCATAAAACTTGCATATAAAAATGGACTAAACAAAATTAAACAAGAAAAACTAAAACATGTATAAAACGACAACAAAAAGAAAACATCATACAGACTGTTGAAACAACATTTGCAATATATTTTAAAATTATTGTAATTTTAAAGTAGATAAAGATCAATTTCCATTAGGTTGAGAACAAAGTATTTGTAAATAATGACAAGAGTATGTTTAAATGGAGAAATGTTTTACATATCGGAAATAATCCTAAGAAATATTATAAAAATGTAAATGGGCAAATTACTAGAGTTATTAAATAAAAATTAAGTTGCTTTGCAGTAAATGGAAATGATGTAATAGATACCAGTTATTAAACAACTATTGGTTGGTTTATACTTATCAGGGACAGTTTCTTGCCTTTTGTCACACTCTGTCTTTATTATATGCCTGGATCATATAACTGACTGATAAAAAACACTTTACTGTGCTTCTCCACTACATTAACTCAATTACTGTTCTTGTTCTCACAGCACCTGTTTGTTAGAGATGAGCTCAAGCAGTTCAGCAGAAGTCAGGTTCCTTCGAACATCTGTGTTTGGAGGCACACGAGTAGGTTGGTTTGGTACATGTGCCAAGACAAGACCCAAAGTCTGATCCAGCCAGGAGGTGCTTCTGTGGCGGCTGGCCCAAAAAAAGCTGCAGAAGCCGTTTAATCCTCCACAAGGGGAGGAAGCTGTCCTCTGTTTGACAAGAATTAGCTAGTGGGTTGTGTTGCTTCTATTTCCCTTGGATATTTCATGGTTGCAACCTTCTCCACACGAAGTCTCAGTTTCTGTGTAGTTTGCTATCATACAATAAGCTTCTGAAGGAAAAAAAAAAAAAATCAAGGTTTTATTTAACATGCTTAGCTGAGTCCCAACACACAATTGTAGAGGGTTTTTCTTCTTACCTAATTCAATGATATTCAGCTAGGAAGAGCTTCATGGGGAAGATAGTAAGATATGATTTCTGATTGATCCCATATGATGAGAAGAAAAGGGCTTGATTATGTGAAATCAGGGTTTCTCCTCTTGCTCTAAAAACAGCTGCAGGACGAGACAGTTCCTTAGTACGACCCCAAGAGAAGAGAGCAAGGACTCCCAGGGCAAAATGCTCCAGAGCCACGTGGCTTAGAGAGGACAGACAGAACTCCTGTAGCTCTCCTAGATGACTTCTGTATGTTGATGGGTGAATAGGGCTGGGCTGTCTGGTCCTGCTTCTTCAGACCTACCTGCTTCAACTCACACAAACTCACTGTGTGAAGTGTTGCAGAAACCAGGGCAAAGTGCACAGGAGGCATGCAGGTGGACTGACTACTTTGTGATTCAGCTTTCTGCTTATGAAATAATATGTAGTACAGCTGAGAAGGTTATAACACAGAAGACTTAGAGCTGCTTGGATTTTGTGACAAAGAAAACTTATCTCAGTGTCTCAGGCCCATAATGTGCCATGTGCAGAAGCTTCCAGAGTTTCCGTTTTTCCCCTCTGGAGGCGGCAATTTAAGGTTCTTTCATTCAAGGAGCTGAGCATCTTCT